>Ga0163180_10001475_pt1 | contig 13350 bp, 15 predicted proteins | sample AtlANTMetagenome_2_FD_109647 | JGI IMG/M metagenome (GOLD analysis project Ga0163180, IMG submission 109647) | Marine eukaryotic phytoplankton communities from the Atlantic Ocean - Atlantic ANT 4 Metagenome | ecosystem: Environmental > Aquatic > Marine > Oceanic | place: North Atlantic Ocean...
CGAAGCCCACCCAGTCCACAGCGACATCGGCCCAATCGTCGCCCATGCCATAGGGGTTCAAGCACATCGTCGGTGCGCCCGAGATCGGGGCATCAAGTTGAACCAGCCCGATATCGTTTTCGACGGTTTGGTTGTTGTAGTGCGGGTGCATTTCTGCAGCGACCACAAACTCGCCGGCAAGGGCACCATTCCCGATATCCGAACCGAGGACGAAACCGATGCCCGCAACATTCGCATCTTCAACCATTTCAAACATGGGCTCAATGCAATGCGCAGCGGTCAGCACAACGTCTCCGGCCACCATCGTGCCCGAGCAAAACGCCGCCATCGTATCGTCGTTGTAGACGGTGACGAAGGAACCCACCGCTTGATAATCGGCAGTGGTTTCGCCGTTCACAATCCGGTTGACCTGTCCGCCACGGGGACGAGCATCTCCAAAATCAAAGTCTTCAAACAGATCGGATGAGCCCGATATGGTCAGGTCTTCACTAAGTTGAAGGTCTTGGGCGAAAGCTGTCGTGAGTGTGAGAAGAATGAGCATGATGATCTCCGATGTTGAGTAGTTTCTCCGTGGGGTTTTCCCCTTGGACACTTAGAAACTACCCATCCGATCACCGCGTGTTTGTTACAGGAAGTTACATACGATTTACCGAGCTTAAACCTCGCTTTATCCGCACACACAAACCGATCAACCCCACACCAGCTGCACGCGATTGAGATCACAAAGACCGCCGTCGGGAGCCGCTTCGACCCTGGGGAACCGTCAACGGACGCATCCGGCTGTGGCGGCACCACTAAACAAAAAATGCCGGCTAAGCCGGCATTCTTTTTGCTGCGGAAAAGCGCTTAGGGAAGCGCAGCCATTCCTTCTTCAGCAGACTGCTTGACCTGGCGAAGCACCTCGACCAGACCCTGATGATTCAGGCCGATCATGTACTCCTCTCCGTTGTTGCAAGTCACCACCGTTTTTGCGGGCGAATACAGGCCCAGCGAAATCAAGCGGGCGAAATCACCAAAGAAGCTTTGATGAACATCCACTTTGACGAATCCGGTCGGGCACACGGTGTGAACAGGAATGGGACTATTAAATTCCACACGTCCCAATTCATGGAATTCATCCACACCGATCTCGGGAACATCCAGTTGCGAATAGGTTGAACTGGGAGCGGCTTTCATCGCACAGCCACTAAAGGCCAATGCAGAAAAAAGTAAGGCGATGTGCAGGGGGTTCACTGGATTTCTCCGAGTTCTCTCGACCCAATCATTTATCGGGCGGAGAGACTTGGCCTCACTCGAGGGTGAAGCCTTGGGGGCTGAAAAGTAGGGGTTCACCGATCCTGATCGGATCCCCTGCCTCACAGCTTTAATTCTCTGTGGATTTTCCGGGTAACCCAGCGAAACACCGCATGCCAAACGTTCTTTCGCTCATTCCTCGAGTTCGCGAACACTCATCAGTAGCGTACCTGCATCCACTTCTGTCCCCGTCTGAACAAAGATCTCCTCGATGACGCTCGGTTTTCGAACCGATAGGGATTCCAACTCATTGTCGCTCTCGACAACAGCGATCATCTGACCCGAATAGATCGTATCGCCAACTTTGACCCGAATCTCAACCTCACCCGAAAGATTCGAACGAATCCGTACTCGACCGACCCTATCTGCCAACATCGTCACTCCACCGAACAGTTAAAAAAGCGGATCGAAAAGCCCGACGCCGCGCTGGCGGGCTGTCCCGCTGGAATAGACGACATTTCAATCGCAGCGGGTATGACCATACCGTCCACCGTTTGAGTCGATAAGCCCAAACGAAGCGTACCATTCGCTTGCTCTATCTGTGCACCATTGAGAACCATCTTATCGCCAACACCCTTTTCAAAAGATGCCTTGGCTTGAATGAGCCCTTCCCCCAAGCGAATCTCACTGTGTTTGATCGTGCCATCAAACCGACTGGTCGTCGTTCCACCTTCCATAGCGAAGGACACCTCGTAGCCTGCGGACGACGATGCAAACTGCACATCCTTGATGGCATCGTGGCGACTAATCAGAAACTCATGCAGTAGACCCTGGGCAATACCAATCGCACCTTCCACCTGCTGATTAAATCCCGTAAAGATCTGCTCCATTCCGGCGCGAACCGCTTCCGGATTGGTCAGCGGCGTCCCATCTTTGATGGACAAGGACAGGGTCGGGCGGTTGAACTCCAATGAGTCGGTCAAGCGCACATACTTGACTCCAAAGGATGGCAGTGAATCCTTGATATCCATGGGGAGTTCGCCCGATTCTGCTTTGGTCTTCAATCCATTCACCAATTGCGAGATGGTGTTCAAATCCATCAAACAACTGAAACCGGATTTGTCGGTCTGACTAAACAAATAAAAGTGCTGATCCTCATAGGCTCGAAAGGCCTGTGCTGGAGGCACAGCAAAAGCCTCCACCGTAAGCGCCAACATCAAAAAGACATTCATGATGACCTATTCCTCAGCCCAGACCATTTTGGTCGCGGCAATAATCGCTCCAGATTCATCCCGTTCCACATTGAAGGCTACCCCGCTCTTACACTGCACAAACGTCATTTCTGGCGTATAAACCCCACCGGTCACGACACCGACCAGACCCGTTAAAAAATTCTGGCGAATGTCCACTCGATCGAGCCCCTGGGGACACAGTTCATAAATGGGAATCGGTTTACTCGCCTCCACCAGATTGACAAGGATGTGGTGATATTGAGGGTTTTCTTTCGTCAATGGCGTCGCAGGACCTTGCGTATAGGTCGTTTTGTGACAGCCCATGGCCAGGACCAAACCCACAAAAGCCAATCGATGAAGACCGTTCATGGCCTCTCCTTTCTTGGGCCTAAGGGACGGATACCTTTACCCCCCTTGCAACCGAAAAACTCCGTCTGAGGAGTGTAGATACCGATCGTCACTATGCTCAACAAAACGTCCTCAAAATTGGTCCGACTCACCGCCCAATGGGGTCCAGATGGGCAAATCTTATCGAGGTCGTATTCGTGCCGATTGATCAGACCGAAGAGAAAAAAATGAGACTTACTCTTCGCATCCGCATGCTTCACATTGACGGTCCCCGGAACGGGCTCCAGGGCCACAGTGGTTTTCATACAGCCGCCGAAAGTCAGTGCACCTAAGAGCAAAACCGCCATTCGGACATTTAGTCCCACCATCCCCACAGAAAACCTCCAAAGTTCGCGTGACGCGCTCCAATATTCAGAAATCGACCGACTGTTGATGAAATTGGTGAAAATCCACCGAGAGGATGCCCTAAGGATTAAACTGTTGAAAGGCATGTATGAAGTCTTGTGAGGAGACCATGGTTCTATTGTTATGGGTTTGGTTCGGCTGCACATCCAGCGAAGCTCTCGCGCCAGGAGACATTATTTGCGGTGAGGGAACTCGACCCTATGGAGATATCTGTGTACCCAAAGAAGACACGGGAGACACCATAGACACCGGCATCTGAGTCGGATCCCTCAAGCATACCTTCATGGTGAGCTCAATTCGGGCTACTCTGGTGGAGACCAAGCTGAGCTTCCCAAGAATGACCGCCCCCACCCTACAGCGTATTTCCGAACACCGAGAGCACATCTCCGAGCTGCTCGTGGCTGGACAACTAGACGGTATCGACGCCGCCCAAGATGCTTTTCTGAGCACCCTCGGTACGGGGCCAGACAGTATGAGAGCGCGGCGTGAGATCGACGACCTGCCCCGACGGATTCTATTTCGGTGGTTGAGCGCCCTTCGACAAATGGATGCGGGTGGCTCAGCGCCTATGAATGAGGCCGGTATATTCGCGCGCTGCGAAGCGATCATCGGCGACCAAGACACCTGGCTACGGCAGTTCCAAGATGCGTCGTCCAACGACAGAGCTCGCTTGGTCGTCGTGCTTACATGGCAATGCGAGACCCGGTGCACCTACTGCAACATCCCCAAACAATCCGGCCGAGAAATGCCGTTGGAGACACTCGATGCGGCCATCGAGTTGCTCTTCTCCAGCGACAAGCCCTCCCTTGAACTCCGTTTTTTCGGCGGTGAACCCATGATGGAGTGGGAACGAATCCAGCACGGAATTCTCAAGGCGCGGGAGCTGTGCGGAAACAGAGACGTCCGCTTTATGATTACCACCAATGGCTATGCGCTCACCCGAGACCGTATCCGCTGGCTCGCCGACCACCCAGTCCATCTTCAACTTGCACTGGATGGCTTACCCGAGACGCACAACAAACACCGACGGTCCATCATCCCCGGTGAAACGTCGTACGAAAACAGCGCCATCGACAAGGCCGATCTCCTTCACGAACTCGGCATGGAATACGACGTCATCCAAGTGGTCCACCCCGGTCGCGTCACCGGTTTCGTCGAGGACTTCCAACACATCGCGGATAACGGTTTTAGGAAGATTCAGTTGAACTGGGCCCACAACATGATGTGGAGAACCAAAGACCTGGAAGCCTTTGCTACCGGACTTCATCGGCTAGGCGATGACCTGAGGCAACGCTGGGATGAAGGCCAACCGTGTTGGCTGACCAACCTGGGCGAAACCCTACAGCGGGTTCGAAACAACCGAGAGGTGACCGTAGATTGGGATGGAGGGATCTACGCCAACAATGCGGTTCTCTATCGTCCCGAACATCTCGACAACTTGAAACTGGGTGATCTCGAGGATGGAAAAAACTGGCTTCCCTATCGTGTCGATGGACCCTCAGGAGACGCCTTGCTCGACCTCAGTTTCGCCAAACCCGTCCATGAGAACAATGCCAAAGTGGGCGCCATCTTAAGCAGCTGGATCCGATGGATGCGAAAACAGGGACTGCCATATCCCCACTGAGAAGCGGATACAGTAGCGAATTCACGCCAGCGAAAACCCAAAAGCGAGCGCCGAGCATTCTTTTCTGAACGGCCACATACTCAACTGAGGTAGGCTTGACCGGTTGACGAGGTGACCCATGCTCCAACCCCTGATTTTCATTCTATTGATGTCCTGTGGCGAAGATGCTGAGGAAAAAGGCACTTACGGCAGCAACAATTGGGACGGTAAGGAGAACACAGACGGCGAAGGGAACACAGACGGCGAAGGGAACACAGACTCCAGTGAACCTTCCGACTACACCGGAGGCTGGCCATCCAATTCGACCAAGGATGATTTGGGTAGCCCAGCCTGGACTCCCTCAGGAACGGTGGGGGACCAAGTCCCACGCTTTATCGGTGTCGACCAGTATGGCGACATGGTCGACCTGTACGACTTTGCCGGGCATGGTGTGCCGATCGTTATCGATATCGGAACCAGCTTTTGTGCCCCCTGCAAAGACCTGGCGGCCTACCTGAGCGACGGGGACATGAGCCATCTGTATTGGGATGTCGATGAAGAAACTGGAGAGGACGAGTACTACCCATGGTGGAAGGCGGAATACGAGGGGCTTCGCCAGTTGATCGCGGACGGAGACATCTACTGGATTACGGTGCTGTTCAACGAAAGTGATTCGGGTCCAGCCAGCCAAGAAGAATGTGAAGCCTGGCACGACCAATTCCCCAACGCATACATCCCTGTACTCGCGGATACGGAATTCCAGTTGAAGGAGTGGCTAGGCATCGAGAGCTACCCCACCTTAAACCTGGTCAACTCCGACATGATTCTTGAGATTCACAGCACCGGTGGACCCTTCGACGTACTTCGGCACATCGGGGACATACTGGAGCAATAAACGGGGCCTCTACGGCTTCAAAAGCAATACAGACGCCTTCCGCTCTCGCGGCTTCCAGACCACGATATCGGCCCGATCATCGCCCGTGATGTCACCGACCCACAACTTGTCTTCACCTTGCACGAAGCCCACATCCAATGAAGCGAGCGGAGTTTTGTCGTAACCGCTACCCGTGCCCTTGAAGACCTTGACCTCTTTGCTACCTTGAGCGGTCACCATGTCGGGAAGGCCGTCACCGGTCAGATCGCGCTCCAATTCTACCGGCGGCTCACGGTCATTGCTAATGGGGACCACCACACTGTGTAGCGTTTCGGGTTCGCCCACCACACCCGATGTCATCCGGCGCACCATGAGTTCGACTTTGATTTTCTGAGTGAGAAGCGCCCGGGTCAGATTGCCCACGCCAAAGTCCATTTCGGCCGAGGTCAACTCCTTATCTCCATCGCCATCCACATCGATCAAACGAACTATCAGGACAGCCCGGTCGCTGGCCATGGACTGTGCCGGCTCGAAGCCTTCACCGGTTCCCCGCGCAAAAACGATCTCGCCTTCAGAGCCCAACCAACTCCCTTTGGTGACCCAAAGCTGTGCCGTAAAATCCGTCTTCCCATCCCCATCGACGTCCTCCAGCCAAACCGAAATGACGCGCTTCTTGGCCACGCCTTTCTTCCGCTTTTCATCGTCGCGACGAGGCGAAATGTCGAGCGGGAGGCTGACCGTTTTTGGGGTGCTATCGGCCGCTTCACCGAGCGAAATGACCGTCATCGAATCTCCCTCAGGTAGAAGCAGATCCTCAACGCCATCCCCATCAAAATCGTTCAAATTCCACATGGGGCTCACGGTGCTGGCGACGATTTGGGTACCGCCTTTTCGACGCACCTCCAACTCTCCTCGGCTGCGCACCTGAGCGCGTGCACGCTCCACGCCATCGACTCCCAGAACACGAACACTCCCTGCCCGAGCAATCACCGCTTCCGCCGTTCCATCTCCATCCACATCAGAAAAAACATCGGCAAAGGTTGCAGCCGTGCGTCCCAGCCCGCCCAAGGCCGTGGACGCCTCCACCGCAGTCCGCACCCCCTCTCGCTCCAAAGCCATCAAGCCTTTGGGACCAATGGCCCATAGACCTTCTTCGATATCGATCAACATGGCCTTATTGGTGAGATCGACGGACCAGCGGTCTGTCACCGAGCCAGAGTCATCGCAGTCCAACACCGTCAACGACACCGCATCCGGCTGAGCGCCACGGCGACGCTTGGAAATGGCCACCAGCTCATCGTGCCCGTCCGCATCGGCATCCCCTACGCGCAGTTCCACCACATCGGGGGGCAAGTCGAGGGGCACAGGAACAAAAGGCATTCAACTCTCCAGGAGAATTTCAGAGTGACACTATCCAAGCGATAACCGAAGGACCAGATCACACTTGCGAGCGCGTCTCCTTATGGAAATACACGGCCGACAGAGCAAACAACACAACGCAGACCACAGACATAAAGTAGCTGAAGTCAGTGAAGAAGTTCAGCCACGACAAGGTTGGTTGGCCGAAGTTCTTGTACAAGAGCAGCCCGACCGACCCCAAATAGCCCGAGGCATCCGCGACATAGATGAGAAAGCCCGCGGTCGCCACTTTGCCAACCGCAGCAATCAAGCGATCGAAGAGCACGCAGTTGACGGGCACGTAGCCCAAGTACAGCCCCAGACCGACACTGATCATCCATGTCGCTGATGAAATCATCCCAAGCTCATGCAGCCAGGTTGTCACGCCGGTCAACAGCGCTCCGAATAGCATTAAGGCATGGATGGCCAGAAGAGCGCGGCGGTTGTTCTTAAACCGAACCAACACCGCCACAGCCAACAAGGAGCCAAAGGCCACGGGCAACTCGGCGGTGGTCAATATTGAGGGTTCATCGGCATAGCCCAACGCATCCCAAATCTCGCGGGCAAAGTTATCGCGGAAGTCCCGATAGGCGGTCAACACGACATAGCCCAAGGTGAGAAGGACCAGTCCGGGCGCATAAGCCATAAAAAAAGACCGGCGTTCTTCTGCGTTCATGGGCTTGCGTTCAACCCGTTCGGCGATGTCTTCTGCGGACGGTTCAGGAACCTGACTGAGCATCCACAAGAACACCGCCAGCGGGGGTAAAAAACATGCGCCCGTCGCAAACGGCATCCAGGCTTCGGACACCCCGGCTTCCATGACCCACTTCCCAGCCGACTTCACAAAGCCGCTGGCGACGATGAAGCTCGCACACAAGCCCGCGCCCAAGAGATCGCTGACTTTTCGCCCTTCCAGAAATCCGAAAACCAAGCCCCAAATCATGCCCAGCGGCAGGCCGTTGAGGACCAGAGCCAAGGCACACCAAGGCGCTGGCAACACGGCAAACAGCGCCAACGCCAGCCACGCCATGCCGATAAACATGCCAATGGCTTGGGCGCGCTTGGCGGCGGGAAGCTCGGACACCACCTTGATTCCCAAGAACTTACTGGAGGCATAGCCAATGACCTGAGCCACGATGTAGAGGATTTTCAGATCCATCTCCGGCAAGCCGGGCACCAGGGCAACCCCCTCGAAGGTGCCCACAGCAAAGGGCTTTCGAAAGGCGTACATGCAGAAGTAAGTCGAGAACGCTGCAGTCAATGCCCAAGCAGTCAGCAGTGCATTCGACCCTTGAGTCAAGCGCTGTCGTATTCCATTTACTGATGCCATTTTATTCCCCAAGATCCTGACCTTTGTGGGCGTATACGATCAAGCCTAACCAACGCGTTTAACAGAATTGTGAAGTTGCTCTTTCTTCAAGCGGATCCACCGCGCCTATGGTACCCAATGCTAGGCTTTTAGAGGACCGACGATGCCAACCGCCTTACCCAAAACGCTCCATGGATCTTCAGTGCAGGCCCGCTTGGCCTGGCTGGAAGGCCACCTCCGTGCGGCAGAAAAAGCAGACTACATCGGCGAAGATGTGTCTCAACTCACCCATGCGCTCCAATGCGCGAGTCTGGCGAGCAAACAGTCGGATCCGGAACTGGTCATCGCCAGCCTTTTGCATGACATTGGTCACCTCGTTCCTAGCGATGAACCGAGCATGGAACACCTCGGTACACGAAACCATGAATCGGTGGGCGCGGATATTCTTCTCGGTCTTGGTTTTTCTCACCGGGTCGCACAACTCGTGGAGGGGCACGTCAACGCCAAACGCTACTTGGCTTCGACTCGACCCGGCTACCTTTCAAGGCTTTCCACCGCGTCCCGTCGCACGCTCGACTTCCAGGGTGGACCCATGGATTCGACCGAGCAAGAAGAATTCAGGCGTTTAGACCTTTTCGATGATCTGATCCGACTGAGGGGATGGGACGAGGGCGGGAAAGCTGTCGGTAAAAACCATGTGCCCCTGGACCCTCTCTTACTCATGTTGGCGGCCCACCTTGAAAACCAAGATGCCCGTGCAGTGGTTTCTCCGCTTTCCACGCCATTGAGCCCAGCCCAACTTGAGACTTGGCGACGGGAGCAAGTGCTGGCGCTACCCCGCGTGATTTCCGGCGACGCGCTCTCGACCCTTCAAACCTGGACCGAGGATCTCGCCGTCCGAACTGAGCGTGCAGGTCTGTGGATGAAGTACTTCGAACGAACAGAGACCGAAGACCGGCAACTGTGTCGAGTCGAGAACTTCATCCCCTACCACGCAGGGATGGATGCCCTCCTTCAGGGTCCCGAAATCCTCGCTCGAGTCTCTCAACTTATGGACGAGCCGGCCATCCTCTTCAAAGAGAAGATCAACTTTAAGCTGGCAGGAGGGGCCGGCTTTGCGCCTCATCAAGATGCGCCGGCATTCGATGCCTTCGGGCAGAATTACCACATTACCGTTCTGATCACGATTGACCCTTCGAATACAAGCAACGGTGGGCTTGAGTTTGGAAACCCGACCCCGCCCTACACGATTTTGGATCAGAACCCGGATGGAACCGTGGCCGATGCTGTCAGTGAGGCGATGACTTGGACGCCGATCGACTTACCGCCCGGATCCATCGTTTTCTTCGATAGCTACATCCCTCATCGCTCCTCACAAAACCAGAGTGAACGACCTCGCCGGAGTTTGTACATCACCTACAATCGAGCCAGTGAAGGCGATTGCCGGGACCGATATTATGCCGACAAGCGGGCCACCTTTCCTCCTGAAATCGAACGAGAGCCCGGCGTGGACTACTTGAAAAATGCCGGTCGATACAACCTGGCCAACCCCATCCGATAGTGCCTGTGCACTCCACGCGGACACCGGGCCACAAAGGGAATACAGTCTTGGCGATGTCCAACAGTCTGCCCACGATTCTCATGCCCGCCTCACCCGGCGACGTCTTGGATCGGCTGACGATTCTTGAACTCAAACTTGCAGCCTGTCAGACCGACGACGCCCGGCAGACCATCCATTTCGCCATCGAAGCCCTCTCTTCCGCTTGGCGCGATGCGCTTGGAACAGACCCAAAAGCCCACCCCGCATGGGTTCAACTCCACGCCATCAATGCGGAGCTATGGCAAATCGAAGATGAGATTCGTGCGTTTGAGCGGACAGGCGACTTCGGTTCGGAATTCGTGGCGACCGCCCGATCGGTCTACCAAATAAACGACCGTCGGGCGGCCCAGAAGCAACAGATCGATGAAGCCCTGGGATCGCCAATGGTCGACCTCAAATTTCACCACCCAGCATGACCCAAACTCCCAAACAGATTTTTGAGTCGCATGCCACCAAACTCGGGCTTCCCTCTGATATCGTCGGTAATATAGAGACCCTTTACCAACCGATTGGACGCTGGATTGACACGCTTGCTTCCACTCCCGGACCGGTCACGATTGGAGTCAGCGGGGGCCAAGGCTCGGGCAAAAGCACCTTCTGCAACCTGCTCGCCTGTTGGCTGAATGTAAAGCACCATCGAACGACGGCCGTTCTGTCGATCGACGACCTCTACCTGACCCGACAGGAACGCTCCCACCTCGGTGAGAGCATCCATCCCTTGTGCGCCATTCGAGGTGTTCCCGGCACCCACGATGTGAGCCTGGGGCATACCGTGCTCGATGCCATTGAACGGGCATCGGCTGAGACGCCGGCACGAATTCCTCGCTTCGATAAAACACGGGACGACCGATGCGAACTGGATGCCTGGGACATCCTCCACACTCGACCCGATGTCGTCCTGTTTGAGGGATGGTGTGTCGGGGCGCGACCTCCCAAGCCTTGGACAGAGCCCACTAACGCACGGGAAGCACGAGAAGACCCACAAGGCGTCTGGGCACGTTGGAGCGACCAAGCACTCATGGCCACTTACCAAGATTTCTTCGCCCGACTGGATGCGCTGATCATGATCAAGGTTCCGTCCATGGATACGGTCCGAGCCGGTCGCTGGAAACAAGAAAAACAGGCGTGGAGCCAAGTGACCAACCCGACAACTCAACGCCCTGGCCTCATGACTCAGACCGAAGTCGACGACTATGTCGCGTTGTTCGAGCGACTGACGACCCACATGCTCGACACCATGCCCCACTACGCCGATGTCTTGATCGAGCAGGATGGGCACTTTGGACAATCGCTCACGCGGATCCCAACGTACTGATCGATATCCACGCTCCACCCACTGTCTTGACCGTCGGCCTATTGTTCGGTGTCGATCCACTCTCCGACCATGCAGGTCAGCGGGTCCGGCAAGGGATAGGCCGCAATGAACGTCGTGCACATCTCATCGGGAAAGCCAATCATCTCACTCGTCGTGTTGTTCCAACTGCAGGAGGTTCGAAAAGCCTCGCCCTCCGACACTTGAATTCCACCGTCCTCGAAGTTTTCGATCACTGGAAAATTTCGATAGTCCGGGTCCCAGTCACTGATCTCATAGATACGCTCGACGCTACCGTCCGTCTTGATGTAGTCCACCTCATAGCTGGACCCGTATTCGTGCATGTGTGAGCCCACCGAAAGCACGGTCAAATCCGTCGGCCACTCGCAATCAAAGGCAACCGTCGTTTTCTGGTTTGGCGGAAGTTCAACAGCACCGCCATCCAATCGCAACGGCGCAGCCCAGTGCACCACATCTTCAGCAGGCAAGACGCCGATATTGACGCCGTTCTGGACCAAGAGAGTGCACCCCGTCGGGTTGATATAGTGCATATCGAGCACCCACTTTTGGTTCTCTCGAAGCTTCATGGCCACCCCATCAGGCAGGTCAAGCCAACTGTTCACATCCGGGCCCGGCTCCACCCCCGAAGCTTCAACAAGCGGGCCGTATTGAAACATGTCGTTGCTCGACGGGCAGATGTCCATAAAGCCATCCTCCTGACCCTCATCCGTGACAGCCCGCAGCAAGTTGTGGTGGTCGTAGCCTTCGGACTCCATGGGCTCGAAATACGTGACCCCTACGGTCGGTCCCGTGTAGGTGCCCCAGTAGCACCAGAACGCTTGACTGAAGGGAGGCACCTCAATGTACGGTGCACGAATCTCAATGCCGCCCTCGGGTGCCGATGGAAAGTCGGGTCGAAGATCAAGGACATCTCCATCCTTTTCACATTTGGGAATGGCTTCTTCTGCGTCCTGTTCTTCGTCGCCATCATCGGAATCGGAGTCGGAGTCTCCCCGTGAATCCGAGAGGCGGCCACTGTTGGCCATAGGAACATGATTGGCGGGTTCGCCACAGCCCATGAGTCCCAGAAAAAGAACGCCCTTCATGCCATCTCCGAGACCCACAGCATAATCGATAAGAACATGTGGTGGTGGATGATGTGGACCGCTCAGACACATGACACGCTGCTCCTTCGTGCTACGACGGCTTCCACCTATGTGTGGATCCCCCACAAGATTGGAGTCGATATGCCCGGTGAGATGGACTTGGAAACTATCTTAAACACCCTATCGCCGGTGCTGCTGGACCCCGTCTATGTGTTCTGCTCCATACCGAAATCCACATACGGTGATCTGGCCTCCCTCAAGCCCTTGGCTTCGGTCCAAGAACCCGAGGGTCTGACCCTTATCGTCACAGCCGAAGACGCCGAGCGCGAACAGCTTGAAAGTCATGGATTGTTCCGATGCATTCGTTTGGAGGTCCACTCCAGCTTGGAATCTGTGGGACTCACCGCTCGAATATCAGCGGCACTAGCGGATCAAGGAATCAGTGCAAATATGCTTGCTGGAGCGCATCACGACCACATCCTTGTCCCTCACGCTCAGGCCATCGAAGCACTCGAAATCATGGCGTGTTTGAGTGGTAAAAACTAAGCCGAAGCCTACGCGTAGGCATGCTTGATAATCGTCGTTGACAGTATATTAATCTCAATGCAATCCTCGACTCTCACCAAGAGGTTTGATTCATGCAGGAAGTCCAAGGGGTCATCGTCCTGCTCGATATCAGTGGCTACACCCGCTACGTCCGAGCGCACAACCTTCGCTACGTTCCCTTCCTTGGAAAGAACTTCCAGACCACCAACGAAGCCCATGCCGAGACCGTGGTGACCGACCTCCTCGAGACCCTGATCCACACCACCAGCGACATCCTCAAGCCCGAAAAACTCGAGGGTGATGCCGTACTGCTCACCGCTGTGGTCGATGAGCCCGACACCTTCAGCTGTATTTTGATCGAGCGCCTTCAACAGGTGTTTGAAG
>Ga0163180_10001477_pt1 | contig 13350 bp, 26 predicted proteins | sample AtlANTMetagenome_2_FD_109647 | JGI IMG/M metagenome (GOLD analysis project Ga0163180, IMG submission 109647) | Marine eukaryotic phytoplankton communities from the Atlantic Ocean - Atlantic ANT 4 Metagenome | ecosystem: Environmental > Aquatic > Marine > Oceanic | place: North Atlantic Ocean...
CAAACCACGTTTGACTATATTGGGAAATCTTTTCTAAATCATCATTTGTTAAAGTAGGGTCAATCTTTTTGCATTCAATAATGGGAATGGTTTTCACTTCACCCCAATAAAAACAGTCTTTAAAGTATGGGTCTTCCGTATAACTATACACCATATTTGCAGGGTCTACATAGTCTATTTCTACTCCTGAACCTTTTAAAAATTGATGTTTAGCTACTCCGATTCCTAAGACCGTCATATCGTAATCTACTCGTTTACGTACATCTATATAGTGGTTTTCTTCAAGTATGGTGTTAATAGCTTCTTCTTCGGCAATCTCTATCGCAGGTTTATAGTTAAGCTGCATATATAATGACAACTCTTCATCAGTTTGAGGAAGTTCATCAGGCGGAACAACAAAAGGGTCAACCCCTGTTTTTTGTTGAATAATTTGCAAAGTAGGCTTTGCCGCCATTTGCCCGGTTATCATATCTTGATATTTAGAACGCTTTGCTTGAGACATTGCGTCTTGTGCATATGCCTTTACTTTAAACATTCTGTCCGACATTCCATTTACAACAATGTCTACAAATTTTGGAATAATAGGAACAGGAGTCCAATCTAAATTTAGATAAGACAAATCTCCATCAATTGCTAATTCATTTTTGTATTTAGCAATAGATTGTTCCCCTCTTGCGTATAAACGTAACCGATGGAAGTCTCTCCATTGATTATAGAACCTGCATCCATTCCCATCTTTTCGAAACCATTCATATTGAATAGCCTGTCCAATCTGCAGTCCATATTCGTCAGTTGCTTTTTCAGCATCTGAAACAAATTGGCTTGGGAATCCTGCAGATGAAATATTTAGTTTAACCTCTTTCATCTAATTATTTGACTTGTTTTGCCATCGTTACTATACCTTGCAAAGTTAATCATAATTCTTGACTCTTTTTTATTAGGCTGATATAAATGCCTTTGACAAGCCATTACTGCTAATCCTGAGCTAATAGATGCATCAAATTGGGTCCGATTAGAAATGTCAAACTTTGCCCAATCTTCTAAAGTTCGAGTAAAAGGCATACTGCCCATTTCTTCTCCTTCATTGTTAATTATTCCTACAAATTTTTCAATATAAGATTCAATAGCTGAAGCGTGAGATTGTTTCATATCTTCGGAACTATTAGGTACTCCTCCTAACTCTCGTTCAGTTTTAGATAATTTATTAAAAACCTTATCGGGTCTATTCATAGAATATCCTCTATACCCTCTGTTTTTGAAATGATACAATAAGCGAGGTTTATTGTTTTCTATCAATATAGGCATTCCATAAAATACACAAGCCATTAATACATCTTCAAAAAATATCTCCGCAGTTTGAGGTCGTGCTATATATTCTAAAAAAAACTCATTACTCGGAGCTTCTTCCATAGTAAATTTAGTAAGTCCGTGCAAAGAACCATTAGACCCTACTCCCCCAACGGTTCCACTTATATCATAAGAGTCACATCCAAACGCACCAATATGTTCATTGCCGGGATATTTAATTCCGAGCTTCGTATATTGATTGTTTTGAAGAGACTTATTAGGCACCCACGAAATGTAAAATCTCCCTCGTTGGTCGGGAGTAAAAATGACTTGGGTATCTTTAATTCCATTTTTCCATTGAAAAGAACCACGAGTAAGATGATGTTCTGTGATGACGGAATCATTATAATCAATTTGCTGATATATTCGAGTAAGGTTAAATAATGACTGTTTGCTCTCATCTCTAAAAGCGTGAGATTCGCTACGAGGAAATTGGCGATAATATTCATTTAAAGCATCAGGGTCATTCTTTAAAGATTCTACTTCATTTTCCCAATAGTTTAATGCACTTTGATAAATATAATCTCCATTAATTCCTTCTACCTCTTCTTCTCCCATTTCAAGAACCGGCATACCATATCTATCTATAAATCCTTCCATATTCCACTCCATAGGAATAAATAAACTATATAGACCGCTTTTGGTTTGTCCATTTTTATTCCTCTTCATAACATCGGAGTCGTAAAATAATTTTTTAAAATTTCCTCCTCCTTTGCTTAATGCATTAGAAGTAGACCCCATCATACATTTTCCTATTATCTTACTCCCTAACCTCAAACAAGTTTTGGTTACTCTCCAATTATTTAGTATATTGTTAGGTTTTATCCATTTTCCACTCTCATCGTGAACTAATAATAAAAGTTTTTCACCATCATAAGAGTTATCATCTGTGTTCTTCCAATCTATAGTGGTATCTAATCCTTCAATCATTTCTTCATCTATATCATACATATTATTTTTAGTAATCTTAGATGCAGGAACTCGATAAGCTAATTCGGTTTTAGGCTTATCCATTCCATCCATAATTGGTTTAAAAAAGAAGGGTAATCTATTATTTATAGGAACCACTTTATCGGTAAACATCTTCTTAGCATCACTACCGGTCTTAGACAAAATACCTATACGAGAATCTTTGGCAAGTGTTGCGGTATTGACACATTCTGACGAGGACATAAAAGAAAATCCTGACCGTCTAATTTTAAGATATATCATACCAAAACACCGAGAATCCGCTTTACAGGCTTCCCAAAAAATAAACAACAATCTATTAGCTTCCCTAAATTCAGGATATCCTACATCTATATTAGTCCATTGCAGATACATATAATGAGCACCTGTCATATAAGTAGGTTTACCATTATTCATAAACCATACTCCATACTCTCTATTATCAAATTCTGTTTCTATAAAATCTACCCATTTGCTTTTAAATTGGGAAGGCATTTCATTCCAATGAAATATAGATTGAATTTTTTCTAAGTGTTTAGGTAATTCCTTTCGTTCCCAATACTGTTTAGATTTATCCGAGTGTCTTTGAAGACACTCTTTGGGAGCTTTAGGTAATGCAATAGTTAAGCCGCTTATTGTGATGATGTCTCCTATTTGACCCGATTTAGATATAACAATAACATCATACTTGGGATTATAACCATATTTCCACGACCTATTACGATTTTTATTTGTAATAATCTGTTTAGGTATATAATCTTTTATAACCTTATATAATTTTTTATTTTGACCTTCGTTCAGCAAATCCTTGTTTAGTGTCTATTTTACTATTAGTATTAATTCCTTCAATAGCTTCTCTTTCCTCTTCGATGCGTTTTAAAATTTCAAATGCATCAAATATGGCAAGTTTTTTAGTGGCAGCAGCATTCTTTAACCGGTCTGCAGCTAAATCATCTTCGGGGTCAGGTTTTATGATTTTCTCTTTAGCCACCTTAATAAGTTGTTCTACGGCTTGATGACCGGCTTCAATTATTTTTAACTTGATATCTTTACTCATAATACTCTTTTCTATATGTATGTTGCCTGTAATTGGTTACAATCTCCTCTCCCTTCTTAATGGTTTTATCTGCCACTAATATCATATTGTCATTATCTCTAAAATAATAATATTTTGCATTTGGAGTAGCAGAATGATTACCATACCTCCCTGCAAGAGTTCTTGTTTTTCCAATTACACCATAACCTATTCTTTCCCCTTTTGAAAAATGTACGGCTGCAAAAACTCCCATCCCCTCAATATCTGACTCTTTGATTTCGTAATTTTTATTGTTATAATCAACTACGGGTCCGGCTTCTAATTCAAACTCCTCAGACTCTATATAGATATTGAGTTTTTCTAAATCTATATTGTGCTCTTTAAGCATATCTAAAAAATCACTCATTGCTTTTTATTTTTTAAAAACATTACCTGTACCATTCGTGCATCCTCTCCTTTTCCAAAATTTTCTTCTATATTTCTTGAGTGCTTATAAAAAGAATCAAAAATAAACATACTATTAAATTGTGCTCTATGAATTAAAATAGGAACTTCATTGTCATCATAGATGGTGGTTCCATATCCTTCAGGATAGCTTTTGTTTAAGTAGTAAATTAAAGTTTTATCTCCGTGCATTTCATCAGTATGAATAAATTTAGGCTCTTTTTGTTCTAACGGTGATTTTCTTACAAAATTCATTATTATTTCATACTCCGGCATAAAAGCACTAACTAAAGAGTAAAGGGCATCTTCCCCTCTCTCTTGTATCCCCTTAAACAGACCGGATTCTGTGGGAACATCTTCAAACTTACCTTCTTCAATACTTTTAACGTATTGTTCAACTTCCGGCAAGACATTATGGTATAACATTGGTATCATAAAATTAAAGTTATTGAGTGGTCGTACATTCGCCACAAGATTTGATTATCTATATTAAATTCGTATTCTTGATTAGGTTTGTAAGTAACTATATCTCCTTTCTTTACTCCCTTTTCTTTTAACCCATCATTTACAATAACCATTTCTCCCATTAAAGGTTCTTTGGTTAAAGGTTTGAAAATGTAGCTTTCGGTAGGTGGAATAGATTTCAAAAAACAATAGCGGTCATATCCATACCACTTGTCATTTTTTTTGTAAGCAAAAAATTGGTCGGGGTCCACAAAAAATATATCTTCTTTTAAAAAACTTCTACCGCTTTTTCTTCTACCATACATATCATTGTAAAACTTAAATACATTGTGATGTACAAGCAGTATGTCTCCTTTGCAAATTGGACCGTCATAATTTAAAGGAGTCTCAATGACTTCGGCTTGTCGGTTACTATAAGCAGCATCTTCTTCTGATGTACTCATAATAAAGTCTACATTTCCGATTTTTTTTATATTGTCATATCTTCTTCCGCCAACAGGTTTTACTATAAACTGATAAAGTGATTTCATTTTTATTTTACGAGCCGCACCCTACACAATCTATATAAGTGTTATCAGGTTTGACTCCATTTAATTTCATTTTAATATTGTGAAGGTTATCTGCTAATTCTAATTTTTCTTCAAAAGTTAAATTAAAAAAAGTTTCGTCTTTTAATTGAGCTTCGTAAAGTTTAAGAGTTTCCTCTAACTCTTTTCGTGTGGTGTCTGACATAATTAAAAGTTTATATTGTATTCAATAGATACAGGCATAGTGGAATTAAATTCTTTCCAACATACCACTACATCTGTTCCTTTCTCTTCTATGAAAATTTTAATAGAATTAGAATCCGGATAGTATTTAATTAAGTGAATATTATAACTTCCACCCAAAACAGGTTGCCCTACAAGATAGTGCATTGCACCTGACTTATAATCAGGACCAATTGAAATTTTCCTAATATCCATTTAATTCTATTTAACTCTTCTATTCTCCCTTTAACGCTTGAATCTCTTCGGATAATTCTTGAATAGCTTTAACTAATACCGGTATTAATGCCGCAGAACCAACTGACATTTGCTCAGGATTGGTTTCATCTAAAAGGCTTGGTATACTTTCTTTAGCTCCTTCAATAGAGTCTAAGACTTCTTTTATTTCCTGAGCCACAAACCCCGTATCTTTTTTACCTGACATTGTTTTATCTCTTCTATCCCAATCCCAAGAACGTGGGGTTAGCTTATTTACTAACTCAAGACCGAGTTCAGAAGATAGAGATTTAATTTCTGCTTTATCCCTTGCATCAGATATTGCTGAAATAACTGCCGTATTACATCTTAATGTGGTAACATTACCATCCCCTAAGATTACCTCATTATCATTTAGAGGCTGAGAATTATATCCTAAACAGGTAGTATTATTAAAAGTTTGAACTGTAGACCCTGCACCATATCCACAACCGGTGTTACTTATACCGCTTTGAAGCTCTTCTAATGCCTGTCTTCCAATTCCCGTATTACCTTCACCTGTAACTTGGGCAGACATAGTCTCATATCCCACCGCCACATTATAATCACCGGACATTTCCGCACCGGCACCACTACCTATTAAAATACACTCATTTGCCTCTTGGGTTACGGCATTGGTGGCTATTTGATTTCCTGCTCCGTATCCTATTGCTATCACCTTTCTTACAGTTCCATCTGCATTATCACCCGCTTCCTTTCCTATAAATATAGAGGTCTCACATACTTGTGTATCCGAGACTCGTAGGGCTTCAGCTCCTATAACTACATTATATCGGGAACCTACATCTAATCCATTGGCACAGTCATTTCCTATTATAATCTCTCTGTCTACTGCAAAACCATTAGTGTTCTGATATAATGATGACCCTATCATTACTGACCCCGCTACATCTACAAACGCAGCAACAGGATTTTTAAGAACTGCGTGTCCAATGAATACCGACTCGCTTACGTTTTGAGCTGCGTTACCGGCTTCATTTATAAAAACACTATTGCTAATATCTCCGTCTCCTCCACTTGTATATCCTATAAAATCTGAGGCTAAAACCGAAGCTGCGGCAGCTCCTGCTTGACATCCGAAGGCGGTTGAACTGTTTGTTGAAAGAGCCGGTTGTTGAAGTGCTCCTTTCCCTACCGCCACCGTTGTAATATCGTCTATATCACACACATCCATTACTGCCGTTCCGGTCATATAAACAGTATCTTCGGTTACAGAACCTCCTCCTCCGGCTACATATAAAAGTTCAGAGGTTTCCGCAGCAACACCAAGAGGTGATGAACCATACCATAAAGTAGTAGGGGTTAAGGATTGTAAACTTAAAATGCTTTCAATAGTATAATTTTTAGTTATATTGGAATCATTTACGTCTGTTCCTATAACTTTATCCCCCAACGTAGGAGTTGCATCAATAGGATATGTGGATATTTTAGCCATTCTCTTGTGGTTTATTTTTCGTCACTTCTCCTGTTTGTAAATTAATTACAGAATCAGCTCCGTATTTTTTTATTAATTCCTGCTCTTCTTGAGCAAATTTTGCTCTTATAACACTTACTTCTTGAAGTAACCCGCTTTGTACTATAACGGCATCTCCAAGTTGTACTTTCTTTTCTACAAACTCTTTATTCAAGTCTGTAAGGGTTTGTAATTCCTCTTTACTAAGTTTCATTTTATTAGATTTATGTTTCTACAAAGTTACAAATTATTTTCGTTTAATCTTTTCAAAGGACCTTCCACCAAAATATGCGGAAATCACGGTTATTAAAGTAAGTTGTAAAAGGTCTACCCAATTAGCTTTTACTTCAAACTTTATAATCCCCGCATCTACAAAGATTAAAAGAACCGTACTTAGCACAAGAAAAATTAATACCAAAGGTCTTACATTTTTACTGAGCCAAGAATCACTTGTAGTGTCTGCCTTCCATCGTTCTGTAATGTTTTTTTGCATCTCAGTTTCCGCTTTAATGAAAATTTCTGTCAACTCTTTTTCAAATTGAGCTTTCTCATCTTTAGTTTGAACAAACTTATCAACAACACCGCCAATACTGTCTACAATACCGCCTCCGGCTTTACCAAATAATTTTCCAAATATTTCTTTCATAAGCATTGATATTCTTCCGTAGCGTCATAACTTGGACACGCTTTAGGTGCAAAGTCTCGGTGTCCTTGAATGGTTGCATCCGGATAAATTAATTTTAAAGTTTTTAATAACGTCAACAAACTTTCCGTTTGAGCACTTGTTCGGGTATCTTTTGGAGTTTTTCCATCTTGTTCAACTCCCCCAATATAGCAAACCCCGATTGAACTACAGTTGAATCCCTTCGTGTGGGCACCACACTCATTTATCATTCTACCGGTTTCAATAGTTCCATCCATTAAAACACAAAAATGATATCCTATTCCTTTCCATCCCCTTGCTTTATGCCATTTATCTATGACTTCCGCATTAATGGAATCATCACCCTCTCTCGTAGCGGAGCAATGAATAATTATTTTTTTTACTTTTTTCATTTTCCTTGTCCTCTATATTTTGTTTTATAGCCGGTCTGTCCTCGTGACGCATTTTTAGAATGCTTTCCCGGTCTTTTTTTCTTCGTATCGTTGCGATAAATCCCTGTAACTATTTTATTCATTCTCAGTTAGTTTTCTCTTCTTTATATTGGTGAAGATACAAAAAATCACTTTAGCCTTAATGAATCAATCTCCTTTTGAATAGACTGAATGGCATTTTCAGGGAGTTGTAATTGGATATCACTTTCTATTTTCAGAATAGTTTTTTTGTTGTGATATAATACTAAAGTAGGAAGAAATGTAATGTTTTCGTTATGAAAGAACTCTATTTCTTCAGAAAGATAAATAGTATGGATGTGTGCTCCATCTATTTGTTTTAATTCTTTAAGGGATACTTCTGCGTGACATAAAAATTTGGCAGAAAATTGAACTACACTAATATCATCTTTATATTGAGCTTGTAGTGTAAATGGTATTAATAAAAAGATATATAACCATTTTTTCATTATTGTCGACTTATTTGATAAAGCCTTTCATCCATTTTGTTGAGGTGTTCTTTTATTTCCCCAACATCCTCTTTTACCGTACCCACATCAAGTTGAATTTGTTCAATGGTTGCCCTAATCAATTGGTCTTTATAATCAAACTCAATTTTTTGAACTTCGGGTTTTGGCTCCTCCATTGCAGTTGCAATATCGGCTTGAAGTGTAAAATACACACCAAGAAGACTTGTCAAACCTATTGTCGCTGCAATTATTTCTTTTAGGGTTAAACTAAATCTACTGCTCGTATTTAACTCTTTCTCCTTTTCCATCGTCTGAAATTACTTCATAAATTATTATTATATTATTCCCATCTAAGGTTGTGTCTAAAGTAAATTCCATTTGATTTTTATTTAACCGTGCAAGAGTGTGGAGTTCTCCTTACCAAATTGCTATGCCTATTCCTATTACCATAATGCTATAATATCAGATGCCGTTGTATTAGTGGCTTCTACTGTTCTCACCATAATGGGAATAAAGGTAGCATCTGCTACATTTACTAATTGTACTAAATCATTACCAACTGTGGTAATTACAAGAGTTCCACCGGTTCCTACATATAACACCGGTCCTTCGTTTACATCTACAGAATAAACCGCATATGCTTCAGGTGTGGCAAGGAAGATATCGGCACTTAAAAGAAGTTCTGTTTGAGACTGAACTCCTGTAACAGTTGCCCAATCTCCGGTACTTTCATTTATAATAGTGCAACCCGGAATAACTTTTCCTATAAATTCCGCAGTATTGTCTTCTAATTGGTTCGCTACAATAGACGTATTAGCACCACTTGCTACCTCATCACCCGGACTTGGTATTTGTACACCATCGGTGGGTGTAACATTTATTGCTCTTTTTCCTTGTAATTTTTGATATGCCATTTTATTTCTATTTTCTATAGGGTATTATTCGATTTAATGTATCTCGCCTCTTATCACATCCGCAGTCCTTTCCCGTTTTCTTAGAAACTGCATCTGCTACCGACTTAATACCTGTGAGTCTCGTAACTTTTGCTACGGTATCACCAAAGCCTTTTGATTTCTCATTTAACTTCATTACACTTACAAAGTTTATATGGGCAATCAGGCACATTAAATAGAAGTTTACTAATGAGCCAATTCCAATAACATTGAAATTTGCACCACACCTTCTGCATCCATAAACCTAATCTTACTAATAATTTTCCCATTTTACTTTTTCATAAGTTTGCCTAAATGCTCGTGAACCTTCTTTGGGTAATGCTTCTCTTCTTTCATAGATTTATTACCTGAATAAGCGTGTCCACTCATTTTTTTAGCCATTCCTTTAGACTCGTCTCTACGGTCTTTTAAAGATTGTTTGTGAGCACCTCTGTGCTTACTTCCTAAAGACTCATCAAGTCTTGCATTATAACCTTGTTTTTTCATTTTTAAGTTATTTTGTTTTGCAGCCAAAGTTCTTGGCAAAATTTGCCATTTTAACTACGTTGGGTTTATATTTCTTTTTACGTCTCATTACTGCACTTGCAGCAGCACATACCGATTTACCCGGCATATTTCTTTTTGCCCAATCAGTAAATTTACCTTCATTGGACTTTTTGATTTTTATGTCGTCTTTTTTCTTAGCCATAATTAATTCTTTTTAACTTGAGGTGGATATATCTTTATGAGTTTTTCATATAAATCTGCTCTTCGTTTTTCCATATTTTCCCTACACTCTTCTTTACTTATAGGCTCTTTTCTTTGAGCTTCCAACTCGACAACACTTCCCTTTTCGGGTTTCTTTCCAACGTAGCGTACATTCTTTGCTTTATAGGCAGTTATACCATACACACCTTCTTTTGCCGATGGGTTTACTTTTATTTCAGAATACTCTAAAACCTTACCGTCTTCCGGTTCCGGAAACTCTTCTCCCTTTATTATTCCCCTGCTCAATTCTTCTTCTAAAACTTTTTCAGGTTCAGCTTCTCCTTCATATTTATAATCTACTTCTACGGTAGCATCTAAAGGTCTTAATAAGGTGTCTTTTTCGTCTTTTACTTCTATTAATTTGTCGTCTGCCATTGTAATATATTTAAGCTATTATAAAATCTACGGTGGTTCCTTGATTGCAAATGAAGTCTATATCCACATAGGCATCACACTCAAAATCCCAAGAATTAGTGGCTACAATGTACATAGCATTTTCCTCTATAGGAGCCGGAGGCATATTGTCTTGGTTTATATAAAATAATCCATTTAGCTGCCCGGCAACATCCGTATTGTCATCTACCATTGCACCTAAATTGAGAGGATTATTTGTGTATCCTCCAAAACCATTAAAATCAACCGCTTCTATATTAGACCTGTTTTTTATAACAAATATTTCCCCTGCACCCACATTTATACTACCTATAGCAATTACGTGAACTGTATTTTGAGGTCGGAGTTCTGCCCAAGCCTTTAAATTATAAGAGTCATATTTTACTCCTCCTAAATCGTAGCTTTGTGGTAACTTAGCGACACCCGCAAACATCGTTCCCGATGTAGCCGTTTCTAATGCCATTTCCCCTTCACCAAAAAGTTCACTATAAGTATATATAGTTCGTTTATCATTTGTTTGCGTAGAACTTTTCTCAGTCATATCCACACCGGGTGAAAATCCGACAAACTGTTCATCATTAGGTACTCCTGCCATAACTTTATTATTATAATTATTTTACAAAGATACTAATATTTTTCTTTTGTTTTAAGTTGTGGTGGGTTTGGGTGGAGAGGTCCTTCCAAGCACACCTTTCTTGGGATTTAATTTAGCCAACCCTCTTATCCCCTTATTCTTTTTGCTTTTAGCATATTCATTATTCTTAGCTTGATTCATCAATTTTGCGATAGCTTTATTTCGCATTGGTATTTTATCTACATCAATGTTTTTATTGCTACTATTCAAAACACTTTGAAAGGCTTGAGTGGTTTTTTTTAAATCCGCCATAACTTTATATCTTTGTACAAAGTTACTAAATTAAATCAAATATTTTTTGGCAAACGATTATCTAAAATATTGGAGAGTAATTCGCCAATATATAAAAATAAAATACAACCTTACGCAATCCGACCTTGACGTAATACTATTCTTAAATTCCGAAAACTATTTTTCCAAAGACAAGTTTGCTGAGTTTGATAGAATATTATCGTGGGATGAAAATAGATTTGATAAACTCCTAAGAGACGGATGGATAGAAGTGTTTAGAGAACGGAAGGGGAAGACCAAAGGATTATATAACTTATCTTATAAAGCCAAAAGAGTAATAACCTCTATTTATAAAAAGCTCAATGGAGAAGAGATGCCAACATCACCATCTCAAAATCCTATGTTTTTAAAGAATGTATCCTATATGGATAAACGATACCGTGAAGCTATAAAGAATATGAATGAGTTTATAAGACAACAACGACATCTCTCTCCTGAATAATCGTTACTTGATTTCCTTTAATAAGTAAAGTGTAAGATTGGCGAGTATCATAATAAATAATATCGTCTTTCTTTAGTTTGTCCACCTCAGTTCCAACCAATATTATTTTTCCCTTTTGATAACGGAAATCTTTTACATCCTCATTGGAGAGTAATAGACCGCTTTCAGTCTTTATTTCCTCCTCTATCTTTTCTATTGCTATGTTCTTTCCTATTGCTTTCATTGATTAAATTTCTTACCTCTTTTCCTAATTCTTTGTCGTTAGGAAAGAGTTTAGTTAAATATTTGATTTGTGATACTGTAAGCTCTCTTTTTCTCATTATATAATAGTTTCTACGAAAAGTTTAGCTAACACGCATACGCAAAAAATTAAGATGACTATTACTATGGTATTCTGTATAGAATAGTTTCTCTCCCATTGTTTTCTACTTCTCCCCTGCCTATACCTATTGTTCTCTTCAATTTCAGCTTCTTTGTCGCTTGTGATTTTTTTCTGTGGTTTAAGTTTTGTCTTCATTTTTCCAAAGTACATATTTAATAATCTTTAGGGTTTTACTTGTTGTAGCTTGAGCACCACTTAATTTACCTAATGTATATAAAATACATATAAATACTATCCATTGTAATATCTCGTTAATCATTTTTAGTTTGTTGTTCCCAATTATAGGTGATTGCACTCTTTTCCGCTTCCCAAGATATAGGCATATGATACCCTTCTTTTATCAATTTGCTCCTCATCTCCTTAGCTTCTTTTAATTTATCTTTAAGACCCTTTCTCATAGTTGTCATAGCTACGTGCCATAGTTACAATAGCATTAGTTGATAATATTGTAACCGCAACCGATACTGCATTTTGCAATGCTTGGCGGGTTACTTTCACAGGGTCTATTACTCCCATTGTCATTAAGTATCCGTATTTCTCTTTCTTAACGTCATAACCGTATTGTTGACCCTTTGCATTTTCATATATCTCCAAAGCATCTAATCCTGCATTTGCAAGAATCTGAACTAAAGGAGCTTTTAGTGCATCAGCTAAAATTCCATAAGCCGTTTTTTTAGCACTATTTTTTTCGTCATTATATTTAATGGTATATGACTTATGGTGATGGTAAAGAGCTAATCCCGCACCGGGAAGAATCCCTTCTTCAAGTGCTGACCTTACGGCACAAACCGCATCATCTACTCGGTCATATAATTCTTTTTGTTCAAGGTCCGTATTACCACCTACATACACCACTCCTATACCACCACACAACGATGCAATTCTTTGGTTAATAAAATCCTTATCAATTTTATTTTTAGCATTCTCCAATGATTCCTGTAATTCTGCCACACGGGTTTGAATTTCTTCTCCGGTGTCTCCCTCATCTTTGACGATGACCGTTGAGTCACGGCTAACTATCACCTTAGCACAATGACCCAAATCGTTGAAATTAATCAAACTCAAGTCATCACCTGTCTTCTCAGAATAATAAGTAGCACCTACGCTAATTGCTATATCCTGCATTAATTCGTGTTGCCTATAACCAAAATCCGGAGGATTAATCGCACAGATTTTTAATCCATTCTTCATCACGTTGGCTGCAAGGGTATTAACAACATTGCCCGAACAA
>Ga0163180_10001478_pt1 | contig 13349 bp, 8 predicted proteins | sample AtlANTMetagenome_2_FD_109647 | JGI IMG/M metagenome (GOLD analysis project Ga0163180, IMG submission 109647) | Marine eukaryotic phytoplankton communities from the Atlantic Ocean - Atlantic ANT 4 Metagenome | ecosystem: Environmental > Aquatic > Marine > Oceanic | place: North Atlantic Ocean...
GGTTTGTGCCCAGAGTAAAATCGGTCGCACGGTGTCGTAGACCGCGTTTGGATTGGGTTCGGCGAACGTCGCGACGACGACGAAGAGCCACGCGACTGCCAACGCGAGGTTGTACGAGAGAAGGTACGTCTTCGTCACACCCATATCTTCTTTGTCTTCTTTGTCTTCTTCTTCTTCTAAAATGTGTCGGGTCCAAAAAGGTCTCTCAAAAGAAAGCATCCAAAAATGGCGCTTTAATTTAAGGTATCATGATACCTTAAACCCTAAATGGACATATGGTTTTAAAGATCTCTTCTCTTTTTTTTGTGTGAAAAATTCTTCTTTAAAAAAGCGACACGCGACACTCTCTGGACTGACTCTAATCTAATCTCTTTCCCATTACGAAGGAAAGAAGAGAGACTTAGACACAGACAAAAAGACACGGACGGATTTTGGGGGGATATCTGTCTAGACGTTACATTCGTTTTTTAACGCTACATGCGCGCGGCTGCTTTTCGCGCACTCTCCTCGCGTCGCACACCCCCGGGGCGTTCTCTTCTTTTGTCATCGAGGTCGTCATCTTCCCCGGGAAAAAAGGTTTCGATTCCTGTGCGAAGAAGGTTTGAGGCCTCGTCGGGACGATCGAAAAGGAGCACCACCACGACCACCACCACCACCCGCGCGACGACGACGACCATGAACGCCATCGTGGACGCGGACGCGAAAGAGACGCCGAAAACGATTTACTTGAAAGATTACCAAACGCCGGCGTATGCGTTCGAAAAAGTCAGCTTGTCGTTTCAACTGAACGAAGAAGAGACGACGGTAGAATCGACGATCGATGTTCGAGTCGAACGCAAAGGCGAGACTTTGTTTTTGCACGGAGATAAGTCCATGAGGTTAGATGCGGTTCGCGTGAACGGTGCGCAAGTATCCGATTCGCGATTGAAACGAACCAACGCCGGTTTGTTCGTCGACGGTTTGCCGAACGAAGATTTTACGCTCGATATTGTGACGACGATTAAGCCGCAAGAGAATACCGCTTTAGAGGGTCTGTATAAATCGAGCGGGAATTATTGCACGCAGTGCGAAGCCGAAGGGTTTCGTCGAATCACGTTTTACCAAGATAGACCGGACGTGATGAGTAAGTTCACGACGAGAATGGAAGCGGCGAAGGATAAGTACCCGGTGTTGTTGAGCAACGGGAACTTGATCGACAGCGGAGAAGTGGAAGGTGGGAGACACTTCGCCGTCTGGGAGGATCCGTGGAGAAAACCGAGTTACTTGTTCGCTTTAGTCGCGGGGAACTTGGCTAAGATTGAAGATTCGTTCACCACCATGAGTGGGAAGAAGGTGGATTTGAGAATTTATACCGAACCGCATAACATCGACAAAGCCGATCACGCGATGGTGTCTCTGATTAAGAGCATGAAATGGGACGAGGATACGTTCGGGTTAGAATACGATTTGGAGTTGTTCAACATCGTTGCCGTTGATGATTTTAACATGGGCGCGATGGAGAATAAAAGTTTGAACGTGTTCAACTCGAGATTGGTCTTCGCGACGCCGAAAACGGCCACGGACTCCGATTACGCCGCAATTGAAGGCGTTGTCGGTCACGAATATTTTCACAACTGGACCGGAAACAGAGTAACGTGCAGAGACTGGTTTCAACTGTCTTTGAAAGAAGGTTTGACGGTATACAGAGACCAAGAGTTTAGTTCGGACATGAACTCAAGAGGCGTGAAGAGAATTGGGGACGTCAGTAAGTTGCGCGCCGCGCAGTTCCCGCAAGATTCCGGGCCTATGGCTCATCCAATTCGACCTGAAGAGTACATCAAGATGGACAACTTTTACACCGTGACTGTGTACGAAAAAGGCGCGGAAGTGGTTAGAATGTACGAATCGTTGTTGGGTAAAGATGGATTCAGAAAAGGTATGGATTTGTACTTTGAACGACACGACGGGTGCGCGGTGACGACGGATGATTTCTTCAACGCCATGGCAGATGCGAACAACACCGATTTGAGCGCGTTCAAACCGTGGTACCAACAGGCTGGGACGCCAATCGTGGATGTGAAAACGTCCTACGACGCGTCTAAGAAGACGTTCACTTTGAAAGCGACGCAAATGGTGCCGGCAACGCCGGGACAAGATGCCTCTCAAAAGAAGGCGGTGTTGATGCCCATCCGTGTTGGATTGTTGAACAAATCTACCGGGAAAGACATCGAAATCATCTCTGTGAATGGGGTCGCGCAAGATAAAGGCACGACGACGGCGGTTTTACGATTCGACCAGAAAGAACAAACGTTTACGTTCGAAAACGTCGAACAAGATGTCGTGCCGTCCATCTTGAGAAACTTTTCCTCGCCGATTAAAATGACGACGGATTTAGAGGAGAGCGATCTGTTGTTTTTGATGGCGAACGATTCCGATCCGTTTAACAGATGGGAAGCCGGTCAAACGTTGTTTCGATCGTTGTTGGTGAAGTTGATCGCGGACGAAACGAACGGGAAAGCGTTGGAGATGAACACTAAAATTACGGACGCGGTGAGAAAAACCATCGAAGGCTCAAACGCGGCGGACGCGGACAAGGCGTTCATCGCGAGAGCGATGATGGTGCCCAGCGAATCTGAGTTGGTCGAGATGCTCGAGCCAGGTACGGTGGATCCGGACGTTGTGAAAGCTGCCAGGGATTTTGTCATGAAATCGTTAGCGGCGGATTTGAGATCGTTGTTGGAAGAAACGGTCAAGATGAACTCGGCAACGGCGTACAAGAACGAACCGGCGGACCGAGCCATGCGTTCGCTCAAGAACATGTGCATGGGGTACTTATCCTACGTGAATGAGCCGGAAGTCGCCAAGGACGCGTTGGAGCGGTATCAAAACGCGGACAACATGACGGATAAAATCGCCACCTTGTCGGCACTTTCCAATAAAGTTTGCGCAGAGAGAGACACGGCGTTTGATGCTTTTTACCAAGAGTGGCAAAACGACCCGTTGGTCATGTGCAAATGGTTAAGTTTGCAAGCCTCTTCCGGCATCCCGAACAACTTGGACAACGTGAAAGCGTTGTTAAAGCACCCGGCGTTTGATATCAAGGTCCCGAATAAAGTGTACTCGTTGATCGGTGGTTTCATGTCTAACCCGACGACGTTCCACCAAAAAGACGGTCAAGGCTACGAATTCTTGGCGGATGTTATTTTGCAATTGAACGAAATCAACCAACAAGTGGCGGCGAGAATGGCGGGTGGGTTCACGCGATGGAGAAAATATGACCCGAGCAGACAAGCGCTCATGAAGAAACAGCTTGAAAGAATCATCGCGACGGAGAATTTGAGCGAAAACGTGTACGAGATTGTGAAGAAGTCGCTCGATTAAACATTTAATAAAAGTACTACTACATATACACATAACTGGTGGTACACTCATAACTACTTTCGCTAAAATTACTACAGAACAGTGGTGCAAATGTTAGCTAATTTATTACTCTCTACACATCCCATCTAAGAACTAATACAAATCGGATAAAAACTGTTGCGAATGCTTGGAGTTCGTTCTTCTCACTCTGACGTTTAAAAGCAAGTGCACGCGCCTACCGAAAAGCGCCTCCAGTACGTGTCTCGCTTTGACGCCAATTTGACCAATCGTTCGCCCATCTTTACCGACGACTATTTTACGGTTCCCTCCGGATTTGACGAATAAATCGTGTTCGATTCGAACGGAACCGTCTCGGAAGTCTTCCCAGGATTTGTGGACGATTTCAACGCCGTAGCAGATTTCTTTGTGCACTTGGTCGTATACGGATTCTCGAACGACTTCAATCGCGCGACTTCGATCGTTCATGGCGGTGCACTCACTTGGGGAATAATCCCAAGGTCGAAATTTGGCGAGGGAAAGAAGGTGGTTAAATAACACCTCGGTCCCTATGGAGTGTAACGCGGAGACTGGGAAGGCTTTGGAGAACGTTTTCTTGGGATCCGTCGCGAGAGATTGGATGAGCTCGGGAAGTTGCTCCGAGAGTTTGCTTCGATCCATCAAATCGACTTTGTTGAGGATTAATATCCCCGGTGGTTGATCGTTTTTGTTTGTCACGAGATCTTCATCGTCTTTATCATTCTCATCATCCTCTTCTTCCGAAGAAAGAAATTCCTCATACCGTAACTTTCTCATCTGTCCCGTCATGGTATCAATTGTCTCTCTCACCCGCCAATCCGCTTTCTTCGCTTGCCTATTCGCATCCACCACGAACAAGATCGCATCACACGTACTCGCTGCCGCCCATCCCATGGTTACTTTACTCTCGTGCGCTTTATTTCGGTAATGTTCCGGTCCAACAATCCCGGGTAAGTCGAGAAACACCAGTTGCGTCTCGTCTCTCGTCGTCGTCCCTATCGTTTCCATCCTCGTGGTGTTCGTCTTTCTGGACACCGCGGAAACTTTTGCGCCGACTAACGCGTTGACCAACTCCGATTTTCCTGCGTTCGGAACGCCTAACATGCCCACCCTGATGGATTTCTGCTTCTCGATTGGGACTTCTTCCTTCATCGACGTCGACGCTTCCATCAAAGTCCCTTCTCCTTCATCGAAAGAAACTCTGTTCCAATTCGCTGCTCTCACCGCCGCGTGCGCTCGTTTCATCGTCCGTTGCACGTCCTCCCTGATGATTTCCTCTCTCGTCTTCCGATTCCCTTCTTCTTCTTCTTCTACCTCCGCGTCCATTTTCGTGCGCTGATGTCGTTTACGGGGCGAGAGAATCACTCGGGGAAATTCTCTTTCCATTGTGTTGGTGTTTTTGGTGTTCGTGTACCGTCGCTCCTTTTGTTTTTGCTTTTGATCGAAAGAAGACGAGGACGCGAACGGTCGATGGCTTTCGACGCTCGACACCGCGACATCACGCGCCGCTGTTTTCGATCGAGAGAAGAGACGTCTCCGTTCTCTCCTCGACAGCAACGAAAAGACGCGCGACGCCGGTGACGCCATCTGCGATGTTTCCAATTCTCTCGAGGCAAAAATGTGACGAAAAATGTAAAGCAACGCCCGTTTCCTCTTCCTTTCTCAAAGCAGGCATCATCTGAACCCGAACGCGGCGGCCACAAAAGTCACTCCAAAGGCAGCTCCAATGCCGAAGAGAAATACGGTGCCCATTTGTACGGCGATGCCGTTCGCGTCCGCGCGTACATCGGACGAGTCGGATGGAACGAAAAGTGCGTCGTCGTCTTTTCTGTTTTTCAACTGTCTGTTCCGGGAACGCTGCGCATCGGTCGGAGACGACAAAGACGAAGGTTTGGGATCGCCCAAACGAGTCGTCTCGTTCGTTTTCGTGTTCCAGTAGTATATTTTGTCGCTTTCTTCGTCGATGATTGCTTTCCAGTGGTCTTTTTCTGCGTCGCACGGGACGACGAGTTTTGTATTCTTGTTTCCAATCATCCGCTTCTTGATTGGTTTCTTAGTCTTCTTTGCATGTAGAGCGGCGGACGACGTGTGTATGTGCTCGATTGAAGATGCCGATCTTGCAACGAGAGAAGACGAAGAAACAAGCCGACGAGCGAGTTTTCGAGCGTGCGCGCGTAACATCGCACTCTATATTCGCGCGTGTGCGGGTGTGTGTGCGGGTTTATTCTGAAGCTTATTTCTAACTTTATTTAAAATTTTATCCGTAACTACATACAACCAACCAGTCGTCGTCGTCGTCTAATAGCGACGATGAGAATGCGAATGATGATGATACCCTCCTCCAGTACCTTCTCCCAAATGAGCGCCACTCGAGACTGCGTGTGCCAACTGGTATGTCTTTGCCAGCATCCCTTTTGTCCGTTCGATGATTTGTTCGTGCGGCGTGCGCGTTTCCGTCATCATCGTCATGACGCCTTGGTCCATATCAATTTTCGCTCTAAGTTTGCTCGTTCGAATCAAGTTTACGATCCATTTTTCCGCGGCATCGATGTCCAAGTTTAACTTTTTTGCCAACTCTTCGATTTTGATTGTTTTTTGGACTCTGCAGTACGTTTCGAAGATGTGCATTCTCGCGTGTTCGTTGAACTCGTCGACGAATTTGGAGAGGAAGAAATCGTTACGCATCATTGTTTCGCAATTTTCTAAAGCTTGTTGCGCGGCGTCAAAGTCGAATTTCACGAACAGTTGGTCGAAGAACTCCAACACCGGGTCTCTGTACGGTTCTACTTGCATGATTCGGGCGATATCTTTGATCATTCCGCGTCGTCGTTTGTTCATGATGACCGCGCAAGCGCAATATCGCAGTAAATGAGGCGCTTCGTATTGAATCGCTTGCATAAATCTATCCTGGAAAAACATGTCGCATAAACCCATTACGCCGCCGTCGTGCGTTTGGTGTTCTTGGTGGTTAAAAAAAATGAATAAACTCCAATGGCATAACCAACATCTGTTGCGCATTTGTTCCAGATTTGTTTTGAAATGGTCGTTATCAATTGCCTCTCGTAATCGCGTTAAATCCTCCATCGCGTGCTCCCAGTTTTGCAACAAACAATCGGATGCCAACTTCCCCCACAACGCTGCTCTTAATTTTCCTTGATCCTCGTTTAGTAATCGAAACTGCCCCAATAACTCCGCGGAAATCTCGTACTTCCCGCAATCGAATTGACACTTCGCGTATTGAAACAACGCATCGATCTCATCCTCTCCAATTGAATGTTGTTCTTTCAGTAAACTCTTATTTGCTCTTTTATCCGACCTCGACAACGTCTTTCCGCTCTCTTTGAGAAACGCAATCAACGTCGCGCACTTGTCGTTCAACATCTTCAAGGTAGATATAACTTCTGTTCTCTTCTGTTTCATGTCCTCCGGAATGTCCGACGCGTTGTTGACTTCTTTGTACACGTCTCCAGCGAGATCGACCATGTTCGTCTTCGAGAGCAATTCCATTTTGGCTTTCAAAACCTCCTTCGAATCGAAGAGATTTTTCGATTCGACGAATGCAATCATCGGGTACGACAAGTGGCGGTCCAAGTATTGACCAATCTGTTTTGTGGTATTACATTACATCGCGCGGGGAAGAGAAAAAAAACGTTTTAATAAACAAAAGGTCAGCTTTCGGTTGTTCTTCTTGTTGTTGTTCGATGGAGAAGGAGTCACCTCCGACTCGAGAGAAAGAGAAAGAGAAAGAGAGAGGGTTCGAACGACATCATTCTCATGATGTGTTTTGGTAAAAAACGAGGGCTTTTTTGTACCTTGGTCGTCAGATCCCATCGTCTCTTGTCCTCCTCGGTCGCCGTCGTCGTCGTCGTCATTTTTTTAAACCTGGATTATCGGATATCTTTATGAGTATTGCGCCTTCTTTCCCGTCGTCGATCTCGAGAAAAAGACCACCACCACTTTTTGTCCCGCGCGCAAAGTGTGACGTTGTTTCCAAACAAAGAGACGCTCTTCCAAAAGAGGAGGAGGAGGAGGACAAGACCAAACCTCTGTCATTGTTTAAGGTCTCAAAAAACCATTCCCCAAACCCTAAATCGACTGTGAAGATTTTTTCCAAGATTTTTTCTCTTCGACGGACTTAATTGGAAAGGCTTATCTAGAACCCACTTTAACGGACGCGCGCGATATATATATACGAGCACCCACACACAAAAAACGGTCCGTCTCGGAAGAAGAAGAAGTAGAGGGAGAGCGTCGCATACATACATATATATATATATATATTACGCACACTCGTTTTTGTCTTGGTTTTTTTGTTGCTTTGTGGAGCGCAGAGGCATCTCGTCCAAAGAGGCCGGGGAAGAAGAAGACGCATTTGTTCGTGCGCTCTCTGCCGTGCGGCGTCGACACCTTTGTGTACCCGGAAGAGAGACGACGACGACGACGAAAAAACAACCAGTCGCTTTTGACGAACGAAAGAGATGACGACGACGAACGCGAACACCAACACCAACACCGACACCACCGAGAAGAAGAAGAACAAGAAGGAGGAAAAGAGAGGGACGAGAGTGACTGAGTTTCGTCTCACTCGAGACCAAATGGCTCGACGGAATTTCCTCCCGGTGCGAGTGGTCATGGACGAATCCAAACGAGATGTCGTCAGAGAGACGAAAGCATTGGTCGGCTCGCATTCGATCAAATATTCGATCGCGTGCCAAGAAGGATGCTACCCAGATAAGAAACACGCGAACCAAGACGCGTTTTGCGCACACACGATGCACGACGGAGAGAGTTTATTGCTCGGAGTGTTCGACGGCCACGGCGCCGAGGGCGAATCGTGCTCGCAGATAGCGTCGAGCGTTTTTCCGCAGATTTTGACGCAGTTGAGCAGGGAAAGCGTACAAATGAAAACGAAAAAGACCAGCAGCGATGACGACGACGAAGAAGAAGAAGAAAACGAATCGTCCGTGCAAACAGATGAGGAACGGCTTATGAGATTATCTTCGTCTGGATCGGAAGCGAATACGAAAACGACGACAACGAGAACAACGAAAACAATGACAAAGAAACGAGATCGATACAATTTTTTAACGGAGAGTGATCTAGAACGCAGTAATCACTGCGACTCGCCGCAATCGAATCTGAGCGAGGGTCGAAGGATAGGTAGTTTCTTATTAGGAAGATCGCCTACAAATTCGAACTCGTCGAGAGAAAGATCGGAAGAAGACTCGCATCGCGGAGACGTGAACATCAACACTATAAATACGACTTCGAATGGAAATGATGTTAGCAGTAGCTCGGGAAGGAGCAGCGAAGAGTATAATAACAACGACGATAACGATGCAAAAACTGAAAAAGCCACCGCGAGAACGACAATAACATCACATTTTGACGAGCGCGCCTATTCGAACGCATTTCGAACGGCTAATTCAATCATCTTGAAAACCTTAGGAACGAAGTGCTATGCCAGTGGAACTACCGCGGTGACTGCTTTATTTGGACGAGATAATATCGTCCGTTTCGGAAACGTCGGCGATTCGAGAATTATATGCGCCGTGTCAGATTCGGACGTGATGACTCGAAAGAAAATCTGGAAAGCTGTGCAATTGACTCGAGATCAGACGTGTTTTCGCCGAGACGAGCGCGAGCGCATGCGCAAAGAATCAAGCAAAGATCTCACGTTTGCCTCAATTGGGATGATTTTGGGAGAGTGCGAGCATCACGAAGACTTTGAAGAGACTCAAGATTTGCAAACGGGCGTAGTCGGCGAACGGTGCGATGATCCTCCGAGAGTCTTTTTAGGAGGCCATAAATTTCCTGGATGCGCGTTTACGAGATCGCTTGGTGATTCGATCGCCAAAGAATTGGGTGTGTCAGCGGAACCAGAGTTGACGCATCTCGATCTCAGCAATGGGAAAACGAAATGCATCATCATCGCCTCGGACGGCGTCTTTGAGTTTGTCACGAACGATGAAGTCGTTGATATTTGCGAAGAATTCTATCCCGATTGCGATAGGGCGTCTAAAGAGATTGTGAAACTGAGCTATAACAAGTGGGCGATTGAAGACGACCGCGCGGATGATGTCACAGTAATCGTTGCGTATGTCAACTCTACCAACGACGTGGATATGCTCACGCACGGTGCGGATGTTTACGACGAAGGTGACGAGAGCAGCGACGACGACGACGACGATGATGATTATCTTTCCTCCTCTTCCTCTTTGGATGACGAATACGACAACGACCGACAAATGACGAGATCCTCTTCTTACATTCGAGAGCGTCTCCAAAGCGTCAACATATATGGTAATGAAAGGAATCATAACGACACGACGTCGTAACATGTATTATATTTTTTTCTACGTGTAAATCTTATGTTAGAATGGGTACTATGTAAAAAAGAAAGTGTGTAAAAATAGAGTGGTAAGTACTACCTTATTCCGCCGGGTTGAATTTTTTTTTTGTGTATGATTTAGTAAATTATAAACACTGCCAATGTAGTACAAGTACTTTATTTACCGCGCTCTAGTTTTCTCCGCCTCAACGATTTGTTCCGCCTCCGCGATCGATTTCACCGCATCCCCCAACTCGCTGCTTTGCTTCCCCTCAATGACGTGCGGATCTCCGCTCGCGACGTCGATATCGTCCAACTCGTCCAAAGATTTGTGCACCGGCGACGGGTCTTTCGTCAACGACGCCGCCGTGTATTCTCCATTCATCTCCTTGCCGCCATGTTTATTTCTACGCTTTAATTTCACGTGCAAACCCGAGGTCGTGTGAATGGTGGCCCCGGTTGTCATTCCACACTCGCCGTCGGGGTGGAATTTCGGGTCCAACTCGAAATCGAAGCGTCGCATGATCGTGGCTAAAGTGACGAGCGATTCAAAAATCGCAAACTGGTCTCCGATGCATTTTCTTTGCCCACCGCCAAAAGGCAAATACGCGAAATCCTCGGTGTACTCGTCCGGCGTTTTTCCGTCGACTGGGAATCGTTCCGGGATGAACTCTTCGGGTTTGTCCCATAATCTCGGGTTTCGGTGTAAATTCCACACGGAGATGAAAAAATCCGTCCCTTCGGCGATGTCGTAGCCGCCCACTTTCACAGGCTCGATTGCTCGACGAATTAACACCGGCGGCTGCGGATACAATCGCATGGACTCGTTGATCACTCTGGTCGTGTACTTCAACTCTCGCATATCCGCCACCGTCGGTAATCGGTCGCCAACAACCCGATCGACTTCCTCGAACACTTTTTTCTTCACCTCTGGGTGTTTTGCCAGTAAAAAAGTCGTCCACGTCATCACCGCCGCGGTGGTTTCGTGTCCAGCGATTAACAAAGTCATCAAATCGTCTCTCAACTGCTTCGAAGTCACGTCGTCCCCAGAGGCGATTAAGAAGTTTAAAATAGACGGATCATCTGTATTCATGTACTCCTCGACAAATTCGTCGTCAGATTCTTCTACGATTTTCTTGCACCTTTCAATCAACACGTTCAAAGTATCGTTCACGACAACCAAGGCTTCTTGACAGGCGCGTTGCCTTGGTACCAAATACGATAAAGGAGGCACCTTCCAATACGGAATAAACGTCACCGACCTGTATTCGGCTTCTCTCAACACCGTATAGACGGCTTTGATCACGGGATCATCCGTTTTCAACGAGTCGAAATCGTAATTAAACACAGCCTTCCCGATGATATCCAATGCTAGCCGCGAATAAAAATTTTCCATCTCCACGGACGTTCCGTCAATCTCCGCCCTCGCCAACTGCGCGCTTCCTTTCAACCCGCAATCACCAAACATATCCACCATGCTCGTGACGTATTTTCGATGTAACGCTGGCGTGATAATCTTTCTACGAATCTTCCACACCTCGCCGTTGGCCGGGATTAGCCCTTGTCCCATCACGAAATCCAAAATCTCGGACAGTAAGCCTTTCGAAAACGACTTGGCTTGGTGCAACAATATATCCTTGGCGACTTTATTATCGCTCACCACGACGAATTTCTTCGGTCCGATTGCTAAGACGAATTGCTCGCCGTACGCCAAGAAGAGTTTATACAAAGGCACGAACACCGGCTGCCCGGCAATCTCTCGAATATCGCCGCTCGCGACGGGCATTTGACTGTCTGCCTCTCGCTTCCATTTCTTTTGCGTTTTCGTCAGGGTTAAAATCAAAGATTTGACGAATAAGTTCTCGGTTTCTTTAAACTCGGGCAAGGCGTTTTTCATGCAATCGGCGACTCTTCGCAACGGACCAGTGGACGCGTCTTTGGTAAACTCCCCAGAAGCGATGCGTTCTTCTAACGTCATTTTTTCGGATGTTTTATTATTATTATTATTCGATGATGATGATGATGATGTGCTTTTCGTGATGGCGTAACGACGATGATGATGTCGCCCCCTCGACATCATCATCATCACCGCGTTGTTGGGTGCCGAAGACGTGGTGGCTTTTCCGCATCCCCCCCGTTTTGACGGCGTCGGACAACAACACGTTGACGTCGACAAAGTTACGGTCGTCGTCCGCATGATTTAAACGATTTTTATAACGAAGACAACAAAGAGGAGCAGTAAATTTGGTTTTTCGATGAGCAGCGCGCGCGCGTGTGACTTACTTTATAAAGGAGATATCGGCAACGCGTTTCTCTTTTGGATAAAGTTTTTTCCCGACATTTTTTTTTGTCGAGAGATCTCATTGGGGTTTAAGGTGTTAAAAATTGAGTCATCCATAAGTAAGCTATTATTATTATCTCTTTTTTACTACATTACGTTATTTAGAGTTGGTGGTTGTCTAAAAACCGAATGGCAAACTCGTACACGCCGAAGGTGATGGCGGAACTCGGCGCGGATTTACACAGCGCGGGGACCAAACCTTTATAGAAACCGCGCGGGCCTTCGGTTTTGAGGATGGACACAACGAGAGGGAACGCTTTGTGCGCGGTTTCTGCGGCGCCGTACGACGCGGCGCGTTTGAGACCGACGACTTGTAAGCGCTTTTTCATGACGTCCAGAGGGTGGATGGCGACGCGAGCGCACGAACCGGCGATGAAACCCTTCGCGAAATGGTTTTTACTATTTTTATCTGAATTCATCTTCTTGTCTAAATATCCGTACACGCCGAATTGCACCGACGTCGCCGGGACAATCTCAATCAAAGTGATTCCCAATCCGGCGTACAATTTTCGTCGTCGCAACAACCCATAAAAAGCATCGAATACACCGTTATACGTTTTTGGTATCCCTTGCGACGCTAATTGCGTTCGAATGATATCGAACGGGTACGTCGCAATCGTCGCCGTCGCTCCAGCTACGGCACCAAACAAAAAATTGTTGTTGTTGTTGTTGTTGTTGTTATTATTATTTGAAGAAGAAGAAGAAGATGATGATGTTAATAATAAATTCAACATTCCAAACTGAATCCCCGTGTACGGAATCCATAAACACAACGCCGGTAGAGTCCCGGCCCACAACCCTTTCCTTATGCCTTCCTCTCTCGCAATCGTCGCCATCGCCGACACGGCGCCTTTATATTTTGCATTCGTCAAAGAATAGTTCTCTTTCTGTATTTGTAAACGGATTTTAATCACGTCGAGCGGCGCGACGAAGATTCTCGCCACCGCGCCGGCAAATGCACCGGCGACGATTGCGTTGCTGCTGTTATTTTTGTTGTTGTTCTTGTTGTTGTTCTTGTTGTTCTTGTTATTCATAATTCCGTCGCTCGAAGAAGCCGCTTCGCATTTGCACGTGTGCGTTACACACGACATCATCGTGGTGACTGCGGTAACTGTCGCGACGCCGACGACGAGCCTTTCTCCTCCGCGCTGCTGATGATGCCTACGAGGGCTCACTAAAGAACTTTTATGGGTCCCACGGCGATGATGATGATGATGACGGCGCGAAAAGAAGCCTCCTCCTCCTCCTCCCTTGTTGTGGTTGAAAGAATGGGTTATGGGGTTGTTATTGGCGTTCCACCAA
>Ga0163180_10001480_pt1 | contig 13341 bp, 11 predicted proteins | sample AtlANTMetagenome_2_FD_109647 | JGI IMG/M metagenome (GOLD analysis project Ga0163180, IMG submission 109647) | Marine eukaryotic phytoplankton communities from the Atlantic Ocean - Atlantic ANT 4 Metagenome | ecosystem: Environmental > Aquatic > Marine > Oceanic | place: North Atlantic Ocean...
CGTCGTCGTCGTCGAATCATCATCAAAATCATCATCGAAATCACAGAGGAGGAGGTCTTTCCACAAAAATGGTCGTCGCGAATGCGACCGCAACGACGACGACGACAGCCAGGTGGTGTTCAAAATCCTCCTCGCGGTCGTCGTCGTCGCTTCAAGGAGGACTGCACGCGTCGTACGCCGGGCTGAACAGAATGAACGACGTGTACGCTCGATCGATGGGATCGGCGTACTCTCGAGCGAAGACGTTCGCTGAAAACGTTTTAGAACAAACGATGACGAACACAAAGGGGAGGAAGCACGTGACGACCATGATGCCGATTGGCGTGCCGCGCGTGCCGTATAAAACCCCGGGCGAAAATATGTGGCAATGGGTGGACATATGGAACTGCCTCTACCGGGAGCGATTGATTTGGATCGGACAAAACATCGACGACGAGTTAGGGAACCAATTGGTGGCGACGATGTTGTTTTTAGATAACCTCGACTCGACGAAGCCGATGTATTTATACATCAACACGGAAGGCGGGCAAGTCGTGCCGACGATGGCGATTATGGACACCATGAACCACGCGAAGAGTAAAGTTGGAACGGTGGCATTTGGAAGCGCGCGAGCGATGGGTGGTTTGTTGCTCACGAACGGCGAGAAAGGTATGCGCGCGGCGTTGCCAAACACGTGCGTGATGTTGCATCACCCGTCCGGCGTGGCGAGAGGCGCCGCTTCGGACGTCCAAAACGAAGGCCGAGAGTTGTTGGCAATTCGCGAGAAAATCAACAAGGTTGTCGCTAAAAATTGCAATCAAGACATTGAATTGGTCAGAAAAACGATCAATAGAGATAAACATTTCACCGCGGAACAGGCGAAGGATTGGGGGATCATCGATAAAGTCTTGTATCGCACGAGAAAGTAAAAACGACCGAGCGCGAAAGACGAAAAGAGAGAGAGAGCACGACTCGTTGCACACACCACACGTACACATCTACTTCTGAATACGCGTACCCATCGTACTTTCGCCCGTGTCTTTCCTCTTCTCGAGCGCATCCGTGGTGACGCTCCTTTGAGTTTTCTCTCGGCGGTTTTTTTTTCGACTTTTCTTCTTCGAAGGACCTGTTTACTACTATACATATACGACAACAACGGAAGCATTCTTTGAGTCGTTCAACGGGGTCTTCCTTTTTTCTTTGGTCTATTTTGCTCTCTTTTTGTATGACAGGTTCTCGATCCATCCAAGTCTCCTACGAAAAGTAAAAAAGGTTATCGCTTTCCCAAGTCGCACCAACGTCGTCGTCATCCAAAAAAAGAACAAAAAACTCCCATCTCATTATTATATCAAAAAAAGAGTTATCCCCTTTCGTTTTCGCCCTTTAAATTCCAAGGGCAAAAGACACACCTCTCTCGAAAGCGTCGTCTTCACAAATACTCTCTCTATAATCTCTAGAGTTCTTTTCGCGCGTTCTTTAGTAAAGAAGACAAAGACAAAAAAGACCAAGAAGAAGACGACGACGACATGAGCGGAGGGTATCGCGCCTGTTGTTATTCTTCTTCGGGCGTGCGATGCGGCGAACTGATGACATCGAAAGCGACGACGAGCGCGAGATCATCGTCGTCGTCGCCGACGTCGTCGTCACTTGGACCTCGGAAAGACGTCAGCGGTGTTTCTGGGAGAGCATCGTCGTCGTCGTCGTCGTCCACGCGACACCGCTATTCGAAGAGAAGAACGGCACCACCGACGCGGTCAGACGCGGTGAAAGAACCGTTCATTTCGGCGTCGTTCGACGAACTCGATCCAGAACAGCACATATTTAAGTCTGCGGATGACGAGGAGCAAGCGTGTACGATTCAAGAGTTGATGCTACCGGTGTCGCAAGATTTGGACGAGATGACGGCGAACTTGAAAAATGTGATCGGAAGGAAGAATCCGCTGTTAATTGCAGCCGCAGATCAGATTTTTGGCGCTGGCGGGAAACGCTTAAGACCGGTGCTGGTTCTGTTGGTCGCGCGAGCGACGGCGGCGTTGATGAAGTTGCCGGATATCAACGCGAAGCACCGACGCATCGCAGAAATTACGGAGATGTTGCACACGGCGAGTTTAGTGCACGACGATGTGCTGGACGAGTGCGACGTGAGAAGAGGGAGTACGACGATTAATTGCTTATATGGGACGAGAGTGGCGGTGTTGGCAGGGGATTTCTTGTTCGCACAGAGTTCATGGGGGTTGGCGCAGTTGGAGAATTTGGAGGTCATCAAACTCATCTCGCAAGTCATCGCCGATTTTGCGGACGGAGAGATTTCGCAAGCGACCGCGTTGTTTAACACCAATATAACGTTTGACGATTACAACGTCAAGTCTCATCAGAAGACTGGGTCGTTAATTGCGGCGAGTTGTAAGTCTGCGGCAGTTTTTTCGGACGTTCCGTTGGACGTGAAGGACGACATGTACGACTACGGGAAACATCTGGGGTTGGCATTTCAAATCGTGGACGATATTTTGGATTTTACGCAAACCGAAGAACAGCTAGGGAAACCGCCCGGTCAGGATTTGGCGACTGGGAATTTAACCGCGCCGACGTTGTTCGCTTTGCAAGCGGACGATCGGTTGAAAGGATTAATCGAGACGAAGTTTAAAGATCCGAAAGATTTGGAGTTGGCGCTGCAGATTGTCCAAGAAAAAGGGATCGCGAAAGCGATGACGATGGCAAAGGAAGAGGGGGATAAAGCGAGAGCGGCGTTGTCAAAATTGCCGGATTCGCCGTCGAAAAGGTCGTTGGATTCGATGATTACGTACGTTTTGATGAGAATCAATTGATAAAAACACGTGCGAGAATGATTGCGAATGTGAGAAGCGCTTCTTTGAATAGGATAAAAAAAGAGCGCGATGTATTTTCTTTCCATTGGTTACATGTAGATCGAATTGGATTGCAGCGTTTTAATATATATATATATATATATAGAGATATACCTAACCGTAAGGTACCATTGATACCAGGTACCATATGGTACATACATATCAGATGTATTAGAGAGTACACTTTTTTAGGCGCCAAAGAAACGGAGACTCAACCACCCTAAACTCTTCTTCAATAAAGGCTTCATTCCGCCATAGTAAAAGCTCAAAGCTAACAAAATAAGGAAAAAAAATCCCATCAAAGACAAGCGGAAAACTTCCATACGCATTGTCCGTTCAATTTCGTCGTACGTGTAATCTGGACTGCCTAAATTAAATATAGCCGGCGGCGCAAAACCGATGATCGGCACTTTCGACACCGGAATCAGTTTACTCAAAATCATCAACGTTGATATTCTCAATACGAACCAAAACGACGAAGCAGTTCTGTTTGTCGACCCGCCAAACCCAGCCATGGAGAGTCTGCCACACGCGTCCGTTTGTGGTTTTCGCACCTTGTCGAATGTCTCGATAGCTTCTTTAGTGTCTTCAACCTCTTCCAACGCGGTGCCTAAACATACCGCGGATTCTAAAGCCACATTCGCGCCTTGCCCTAAAGACGGCCAAACCGAATGAGCCGCGTCTCCAACTAAAACAACGTTCGATTCAGGTATCGCCAAGTGGCTACAAAAAATAGTCGTCCCGCCGTTTGCTGGTTTCTGGTTCGCCAAGGACGCAGAGATTTGTGGCGGCAACATCCCAGCAAACGCGTTCGGAAACAGTTCAGTAAACATCTTCTGAACTTCTTGTGGCGCTGTGATTGTATCCCAGCTCCATTTTGCGTTCTTACTAATCGCCAAGGACGGTAAGATGACAACGCCACTCAGAGTGCCATCTGGATTCGGTGGCGCTAACAATGAATTTAAGCCTCTCGGCCAGGTATGAAACGACCGCTTCCACTTCTCCGCCGCCTCTTCGCCAATCCATCCACCGATAACCGGTAATGTAACTGACTTATACTGCATACCGTCCACGTGTTTCTTCACGGTAAACTTTGGGTCGTGAAAAATCTCCATTGCTCTTCTCACTTCCGAATTTACTCCGTCCGCGCCGACTAACAAATCGTACCGTCTCGTCTCGTTGGGATCCTCGTCTTCACTTAAATATGGACACGTATCTTCGCCTTCAAACCGTTCAAAGACGACTTTTCTACTCTTCAAATCAATCGAAGTCCCTCCTGGCACTTCTAAAATTTGTTTGTTGTAATGAAAAGTAATCTGCGTCGGGTACCGTTCAATCGCCGCTTTTTGAATCTCCGCGGCTAACACACTTCGGTTAATCGAAATCGATCCGTTAAACGCGTTCGTCGATCGACTCGTCACGTTCCCAATCTTCGCCCTTTTCTTCAAATCGAACAAAAAGAACGGATTCCTCAGCGGCCGTTTAAATTCTCCCTGCTCGTGCCTCACGCTCCCGGCTAACTTGACGCCGTACGAATCCACATCCACACCGTGTGATTTCAATGCCGCAACGCCTCTTTGATTCAAAACAATGTTATAAGTCCTCGAGGAAGCTACGCCCGTGTTCACCAACCCTTGTGAAGGTAATCGCGACGACGGTCCTCTTCGCTCGAACACGTCCACTTGAAAACCTGCTCTGGCTAACGACATCGCGGTCAGAGCTCCCGCTGGACCGGCGCCAACGACGATGGCGTTCCCTCGAGATGGAGCGGGAGGAGGAGTAGGAGGAGCGTTTTCGGAATTATTCGTAGATTTAACAGCACCTGTACCAGAAGAAGAAGAGGAAGACGAGCTGGCGGAGGTGGAAACATTCTTCTTCGTCGTCGTCGTCGTCTTGATATCCAATCGTAAAGCACTCGCGTTTCCATCCGCGCGCGTGTGCGAACACGTGGTGTCTCTCCGATACCGACGCGCGTTGGGGGCGAAGGACGAAGAAGCTCCGCCCGTTTTCGTCGTCACTCGTCCGCGAGTCTCGACGATGGACCGCGTAAACGCGAGATGATGCGCCGTCATCATTGGGTATCGAGATAATCCGATGTGCGACCTTCTCTTGCGTTTTGCGCCTTTTTTCTGAGGCGAGATGAATTTTGAAACTGCTCGTTTTTCTCCTACAGCGTATTATTATTTTGTTATTAAGAACTACCTACTATTACTACGTGCTCACAAAGCGCGAGCTCTATTATGGTATGACACGCCTTAACTCTCCGCTCTCTCGCTCGCTCTCTCGCTCGGTCTGATATCATTTTCAGTCTTCTTCGGTTGATGAAGCTGACGCGGACGAAGAGGCATCTCCTTTATCATTTCCGTTGAAAACGACATGCGCAAACCCGGTGGCTTCCAACGCTTGCAACCGTTCAATCTCGTCTTCTTTGTCGTCGTTGGCCGCAGCTTCTCGAGAGCGCGCGAAACCGCCGTGCATGCCTTTGGAAATTCGGTAGATTAATGATGATTTAGGTGCGCTCGGATCGATGATGATGTCACGTTGGTATGGTTTGCTTTTCTTTTTGGAGTCGTTTTTGTTGGAATTCGAGTCGTTATCATCCTCTCCATCCTCTTCACCTTCGTCGTCATCGTCGCCATGTTCGTCGTCTTCCCGACTGTATGGTAAACCAGGACGACACCAGTCGTAAATGTGACGCAAACTTCGGAACGTTCGGTCCCATGTCAACCCGAATGTGGATTCGCGTGCATTCGTACCCATTTGTCTTCTTTTCACGGAGTCCGTCATGAGCGACACGATTGCATCCACGTAATTTTCGATATCCGATGATACCGGTTCCGCCGAAGTAGTTGAAATCAATATGCCAGTTTTCCCATCGTCAACAATAGCGCGGTTCACACCGACGTTATCAGTCACGACCGGTAATCCGCTCGCCATAGCTTCGATGATGTTGTTCGGAATAACTTCCGTTCTCGAAGGGAAGAAAAAGATGTCCCCGCCGGCGTACGTTTTCGATAACGACAATCCGCCAGAATGACCTAAAATGACGACATCTTTTACATTTGTGAGTTCTTTTCGAAGCATGGGTAAGTCTGGTCCGTCGCCAGCGACGACGACTTTGAATGGCGGCAACGTGTTGTTCGCAGTCGCATCGAGTTCACGGATAGTGCGACAAAAGGACATCAAACCTTTTTCACGCACGGTTCTTGCAACCCACAAAATAACAATCGTTTCTTGTTCTCGCAAAGGATCGATTTGGAACTTATCGATCCGATACTGTCGATCTCGCATGCTCGGATTGTACATCTTTTCATTCACACCTCTAGGGAAAAAGCCCATTTTTGAAAACGGCACTCCCATTTTCTCCAGGTGTTCTGCAGCCGCATACGAAGGTGTCGCGACGACATCGCACGAGCGATAAAACTGTGACAGCATCTGACGAATAGGCCGCACCAACAGTTTTGCGTGGTAATATTGCAAATATGTGTCGAAAGCCGTGTGATAGGAGCACACTGAACATGCACCACGCTTTCTCGCCCATTCCACCGCAGAGTGACCAAGAACATCCGGAGCGGCAACGTGGATAACTTTCGGGTCGAATGCATCTAAAATAGTTTTTTGCGCCGTCTGTAGCGGCGCCGATACCTTGTATTCGGCTCTTCCCGGAACAGCTACGTGAGGTACCGGAGCGACTAAAATTCTTTCTCGGTCGGACGGATCAAGAATATTGTGAGAATCGGTATCGTCTTCCTCCTCTTCCTCTTCGCGTTGGTTACTCTGGTAATCCTCTTTAGCTAAATCAGGAGATACAACCATGACTTCTGAATCATCGCGTTCTTTCAGATGTTCTGCGACTCGTTTCATCGTTCGTGAAACGCCATCAACGTGTTCCCAAACCGAAGTTACAATTGCCACGCGTCTAATATCTTTTGACTCATACCCGCACACGATTCCAGGACAGATGATATGTAGCATGCTATTGACCGGCAATTTACTCGCTTGTCCGCTGTTTTCATCACGACCGAGTTCATAGAAATCATGCTTGTCTGACTTGTGCACGCCAAAATTATGTCGCCAATACGTGCCCATAATTTTCGCTAAATTCTTGGCAACTTTTGCCGCGCCATCTTTCAGCTGGTCACATCTCTCAAAACCAGCTGCAGCTACTTTCATTTGCTTATGCGCGAGATCGTGCCACTGGTAATGCTGAACCTTTAACGGTACCGGATAGACTCGTTCGTGATGCACAGACGGCAATGACGCCGTAATAACGTCGTCGATGGCAAAGTCATGTAACACGCGAACGTCAAGCACTGGGAAGGAAACTTTGTGCGCGATGACACTGAGTAACGCTCGCGGGACCTTCCGCCTTTTATTATGGTTTCCTTGTTGTTGATGTTGCGATGGAGAGGATGAATCATCATCTGCAGCGGACATCACATTCATTAAACGCCGACTTCCGGATGTAAAGGAAGGAGACGTTGGCCCAGTTAATGGCGTTGAACCCACACGTATCTTCCTTGGGAACTTGACAAACTGTTTTGCCTCTAGTTTCCTTGATGGTGCGTCGCTCGAAAACATTCTGTGCGTAGGATTTCTTCTCACGTCACATGTTGGTCCAATGTAACACTGTCGAGGGAACTGCACTTCCAAAGTTTGCGTAAGTGACACCCTATTTAAAGTTCCATCCTCTGCTACTCTATCTATCCATTTTCCGTTGACTAAATTAAATCCTAAAGCATCCGCGCGTGCGAGAAATCGTGCTATAGATTCATCGTGCGGTGTATCGAGATGCTCATCTAAATCCACTGCGACGATCCAATCGTCTTCGTCCACCGCGAGCGCTAACTTTTCTTCAAACCGTGCCGCCGCGACAGAGTATAAAAGCGCGTCACCTTCGTAAATATCCGTAAACGCACCGTATCGTGCGAAGACGTCTTCGATTTGACTCACAAGTTCCGCGTCGACGTTATTTGAGCGCGATTGAATGATGCACAAGACGTGCCTCGCTGGTATCTCGTGTTTCGTCACGTAATGCATCAAGAAATGCTCCGCAAGTTCCACTGCGTTCACTTGCCACGCCGAAATACCGGTTAAAACGAATACTCTCGACGCATATTGCGCGACTGAAGGAATGCTTCCGTAATTCCTTGTGTTCCCGGCTCTGGCTAAGAATAAAGGCGATTTGTCGCCATCACGACTAACACCTTCTTCTCTCTCGTTACTACTACTACTACTACTACTACTACTACTACTAATACCACTACTTTTGCTCTCTTCGCTATATATCACCTTCATGTCTCCGTCTGGATCCTCTTTAACGCCATTCTTTTTATTTTTATTCTTCTTTTTCCTGGAAGAAGTAGACGATCTCGTCGAGCTTGATATTCCTTCCATCGCTCCGAGCGTTGGGAAGATGAGCGTATCGATAGTCGCATTCAATCCAGTATCGAGAGAAAGATGCTGAGAAGAGGGAGTTGATGGAGGCGACGCGACAAACGAAGACTGAGATGTTTCGTCACCACCTTCATCTTCCTCGTTTCTTTTAGCTTTCGCTTTCGTATCTCTCTCCAACCCGCTGCTCCCAAACGCGCCACTAAATGGCATCACGCTCCCGCTCGGCATTGGATCGAACGGCCTGTTCGATGCATCACTGAAACCTCTCCCATTCCTATCCGCGGACGTAAGTTTACACGTCAACCGTCTCGCGCTCGTCGTAAACATTTCGTCAGGTCGCAGTAAATCCGGGATGTTCGAGTGTAAGCGGTGTCTGCTTTGAGACCGGTATACCGTGGCGTAGACAAACAAAAACAGCACGTGTCCGAGGACGACTAATGATGTCGCTCTGGTCACGCATTTGGCGATGCGCCGGTACTTTTTCGCCGACGTGCGCGTCGTGGATGTCGTTCTTCGAGCGCTTGCCGCGGAACGAAGACCGCTCGAGCGAGGTGGACTCTTAAACATGGTGTCGTCCTCTCGTGCCTCCCTCGCAATCTTCTTTCCTCTTTATCCACCCCAAGGGCGATATTGGAATCCAAAAATCAAAGTCAATTCGCTTCGACGCGTCGTTCGTGGCCCCTTTCAGAAACATCGCACCCAGCAACCAAAACACCGTCGCGACGCGCCCACACACGCACGCTCTCTCTCTCTCTCTTCTCTCTCTCTCTCTCTCTCTCTTTGCTTCGTTGGAGAACATTATTATTTTTTGTGCGCGTAAAAGCTTTCAAACGAAACGACATCGGAAAATTAAAACCCTAAACTTTTGGACTCTTTTCTTAGGTAATCCTTTGGAAAGGAAAGCAGTGCGTCTTCAAAGAGCCAAAACGCTTTGCCAACCGCGGAAAGACGAAGACTGCGAACGAGAACCGAGAGACGACGACTTTGTGCGAGGGGAGGGGGCGTCTCTCGCGTGGTACCACCTCTCTTTTTTTAATCGAAAGTGCTTTGTGTTTGGGGAACATTTTATTTGCGACGGAATATTAATTTTTGAATTATTGGAGCGCTTTTGAGAGACGAGTCAGAGAGAAGGAGAGAGAGAGAGGGAGAGAGAACGATGGTGCTCGATAACGCGTTCAAGTTTACGGTGAAACTGTTCCACTTCTTGCGAAATCCACTCAACAGACCGTTGGAACCCTTATTGTGGCTCGCGTCGACGGTCTCGGCAAAGAGAGCGTTTAAATCCTCTTCTTTGCCTGCTGCTGATGGGGAACGGAAGAAGACGCAGATTCTAGGCAATCGCTTATTCCCAGCCGCGGTGGTTTTAGTCCAAGCTAAGTTGGATGGCACTCGATGGCAAGTTGTTCCCGCGTATTTAGGTACCGGTTTGACTGTACTCGTGGATACGTTAGATGCAAAGCTGAAAATTCGAGTGCCGAACGTCGTGCGCAAAACGAGTTCGGTCATCGGGTTCGCGACGGCGTTTAGCAGCGTGTTTGCCGGGTTGTTCATACCGGTTTTTCGAATGCCTAAGCCAACTGGACCTCATAAAGTCGGTAAGAGGCGGTTTTATTGGCAAGATAAGACAAGAAAGTCGTGGATTCGGCCGGACCATCCAAGGAGGAAGAAGTTGCCGGCGCACAGGAAGTTGATGGCGGATATTTGGTACCCGGCGGAGTTGGAAGAGAAGATGCAAAAGATGGAGGAGGAGAACAACAACAACAACAACGACGAAAGCAACAGCAATAAAAGATATAATAGCACTACTAGAAAGAATCGAAAGAAAATCAATTGGTTGGAACCGGATTTAGCAAGGGCGGTTGCCATTTCGTTTTGGGCGCCCGGATGGGTGGTGAACTATTTTCGACTGGTCCGTATGGACGCGAGCGACATACCGCACGTAGCTACCGAGCCGCACCCAGAAGGATCGTACGCGGACGAAATCACCGGGAAATTTCCTATCGTTGTCTTCTCGCACTCGTTTTCCGGAATGAAGGAACAAAATTCAGCTTTGTTGCAAGAACTTGCAAGTTGGGGTCACATTTGTGTCGCCGCGGATCATCCGCACGACGCTGCTTTGGTATTATATCCGGACGGATCGTCCGCTGATTTTCGCGGATACGATCAACCCGAAGAGATGCGTCCGAAAATGTGGTGGAAGTTTCGACATCGACACTTGAAATATCGAACGTTGGATTTACAGTTTGTGCTCGATCGATTGCTCGAATTGAACGAAGATAAAGAGGATCCGCTGTATAACACCATGGATGATACGAGAATTGCCGCGGTTGGACACTCGTTCGGTGGTGCCGCGAGTGGAATGCTTGCACAGTTGGATAAGAGAGTAACGAGTGTGATTATGTTAGACCCGTGGATGTGGCCAATGGGACGCTCGTGTGTTCAAAAAGGTATCCCGGTACCTCTGTTGGTGTTCGAAGCGCCTAGGTTTCTCGGCAATCGCGACATTTTTTGCATCGATAATGATTATTCCAGTTCTACTTTAGCACTCGCGACAGCACCTCAATGTGCGGGAATATGCGAGAACAGTGATAACAGCATCGATAACGGGACGTCGTCTTCTTTGCCACAGCCAAAAGCGATTGACTTCGTGGACATTTCGACAACGGACGAGCAAGACGACGAAGACGAGAATTCGTCGCGAACATTGCGTCCTCCTTTACCGCCACTAAATATCAATAGCACATCAAGTAACAATGAGGTATCGAGTGTCGGTGGAGGTGGCGGCTCCCAATCGGTATCGAACTCGTTTATCGACAAACAAATTATGAAGCATTCACTCTCGAGCGTTTCCATCGCGGATTCGCTCGCAGAATCCGATTATGAGTTTTTTGGACGCAACAGTCGGGACGATCGCAACATCGACGATGATTTCGAATATGCACCACCTTCTGGTGTGTGTTACAAAGCTGTTCTCGAGGAAACCATGCACTTCGATTATACGGATTTAGCCATGGTGGCACCGTTGACAACGCGCTTGTTAGGAATGATTGCTGTTGGTGGATCTGAAGTTCACGACGTCATTTCAAGAGCGTCGCTGAGGTTTTTGCACGCTCACAATAAGCCTAGAAGAAAACATGTTGTGACTGCATCGAATGTCCCCGTCTATGAATTCGAAGCAGAGACATTGATGCAAAGAACGCGCATGTTGCACCCGGGGCCGTGGCCGGGATGTCCAGCGGATGAGAAAGACATTGCGGAAATTATAGAAAAGAAAACGAAAAAGATGAAAAAAGATGAGACCAGAAAGATTGATAAAAACGTAAAAAATGGCAATGCGGCGATGGCAGTCGATAGCGCAATGAAGCTTAGCGGCGCAAGGAATAAACGCGCCCACAAAATTAAGAATGCGGCGGTAAACGACACTCGCGAGCAGCCATCCTCGCCGAGTAATATTCTGAAAAATTTGACACCTTTTAGTAAAGTTCGCGAAGCTATTATTGAAGCCGAAGCGGACGAACGATGGAAGAGTAAGGGTGGTTTTGTTCGATGGATCGACGTCGAACAATTTGCAAAAGATGGAGAAGACTTCGGAGATGACCGTCCGTGGACCGCCGAACAACTTCGCGAAGTGCGTTGGCTCCTCTCCGAGACAGAAGATAAAGACGATTCGTTCGTTTTGAAACGGTCGGATTGGATTGCTATGTTCCCGAATCGAAGCGAACATGAAATACGCAAAGCTCTGGAAATAATCGAAAATGACGAGACGGAACATTCGCCCCCGAAAAAATTGTACTGGTTGGATGGCGAAAATCCAGACGTGATTATCGAAGGTCGCGACGATTCCGGGGATCTCAATTCGTCGGACGACGAAGGAGGAATAAACGACGCGTATCCGCCGAGATTCGTAATAAATGGGAGTTCGAAAGGCTACTTCAGCAGTAGTCCGAAAGGTAGTCAACCGTCGTCGCCGATGCACATGGTAGAACCACGCGCGATGACGCGTATCGATCGTTCGTTGAGGCCGTAAAAAACAGAATGTTTTAGATTATTATTCAATGTTACTAAGACAAAACGCGCACGCATATATTAAGTTACATTCTAATTTCATCCTCCTCGGACAACCAACGATTCTTCTCTATTTTCTTTAAACTCTCCACGGATCCAATCTCATAGAAACCAGCGACGTCCAGAGGTTCAACGTCTGCCTTGGCGTAGAAATATCTCAAAATCTCTTTCCCAATCTTTTTCTTCTTCACCAACGCCATCTCATTTTTATCACTATTACTCTCCAAACTCCCATCCAAAATCAAATCTGCCGCTCTCTCGTACCACGGCTCTCTCCTCGCCATGATTTCCTTGAACGAATTCGTCTCGCTTAAACTCGGTCGATTGGCGTCCCCGGCTATTTTACTCGCTAAATAGTCCACGTCTCTCTTGATGAACACAACCATCGCGGTTTCTTTCAACGCATTAATTTTCCGTTCGCTATAGATCTCCTCGCCCGTTTCCGGGTCCAAATCAACGCATATCCCTCCTCCACAATCGATCAGCGTAAACTCCTCGAACGCGTTGGCTGCTTTCCGACAACACTTGTATTCCACGTCTCGAAAGTAATTCCACGAGTGTTTACTCACAATCTCCGGTATAGACATCGACTCTTCGTACACGATTAAATCGTCCAAACTCATCAGCTTAAACCGCTTATCGTGCGCCAGTAACCGCCGGCAGATGGAAGATTTCCCGCATCCTCTCCCTCCGATGATGGCCACGTTCTTTTTCGCACCCAACGGGAGGTCGTTGGTTTCCCTGGCGAAAGAAGAAGAAGAAGAAGAAGAAGAAGAAGAAGAAGAAGAAGAAGAATTTTCCGATGATGATGATGTTGAATTTCGCGGCGTCGGATAAAGAAATCGAAAATCTCCTCCGAGACGACGCGTTCCGCGAGAGGACGCTTTTGACGCCGCGGTCGAAACCCGAAGACATCGACTCTGGGTCGTCGTCGTCGTCGGCGGCGGCATCATCATCATCATCATCATCGTCGTCGTCGTCGTCGTCTTTTTTTTTTCCAATCTTCTTCGGGAATATAAAAAAAAAAGTGAGGAAA
>Ga0163180_10001482_pt1 | contig 13340 bp, 6 predicted proteins | sample AtlANTMetagenome_2_FD_109647 | JGI IMG/M metagenome (GOLD analysis project Ga0163180, IMG submission 109647) | Marine eukaryotic phytoplankton communities from the Atlantic Ocean - Atlantic ANT 4 Metagenome | ecosystem: Environmental > Aquatic > Marine > Oceanic | place: North Atlantic Ocean...
TACTTCCTGATGAAAGTGCATTTGCTGCAGTTCCTGTTCCAATAATTGTGTGAGTAACACCAGTTACACCACCAGAAACTTGAGTAGCATTTGCATGAAATCTATTTGCAGTTGAATCATCTACAACATACCAAAAGTTACTTCCTGTATTATAAAAAGTAGGAGTAAGTCTTGTCATAGCAGATATAGCTGAAGAACCATCTGCAAATACTTGCACCCATCTACTTGTATCAGATTGTGGATTAGTGCTAATACCGGAGTGTGCACTTGTTGCTGCAAAAACTTTGCTATTATATGATCTTACATTTCCAATTGCATATGAAGCCCCAGAACTCCAAGCAGAGATACTGGGAGAAGAGTTTAATATTGTAATAGAGGCGGCAGAATAAAATAAGAAAGTACTTAATCCATCGGGACCTGGAGACCCTGCAGAACCTGCAGCTCCAGAAGGACCAGCAACTCCAGTTGGGCCTGTTGGTCCCGTAGGTCCTGTTGGGCCAGCAGGGCCTGTAGATCCTCCTGGTCCAGGAGCTCCTGTGCTTCCTTGCGGGCCAGTATCCCCCTGCGGTCCTGTAGGACCACCCGGGCCTTGTGCTCCTGTTGCTCCTTGGGGTCCTGGATTTCCTACTGGGCCTACTGGTCCGCCGGGTCCTTGTGCTCCCTGTGCACCTTGAGGCCCTGTTAATCCTACGGGGCCTGTTGGGCCTACAGCTCCTTGGGCGCCCTGTGCTCCTGTAATACCTCTCTTTGATTTTGTGAAAGTCTGTACTCTTTCAAAACTATTTGCTCTGCCTAAACTATCAGTAACAATTATAGTAAAACTAACAGTTCCAACATCCGAACTCATTGCACTAATATTATCTAGTACATAATTATTCGATCCAATAGTTGGAGTAGAATCTATAGTTAGTCCTGTGGAGGCGGAAACACTAGAAACTCTAAAAGTATTATTTGCATAAGGAGAGCTTCCATCATAATTAAGTTGCGTAGCTCCAATAAATGCAGTTATAGTTGTACCTGTATTTGCAAAAGATGTAGGACTACCTGCAGCATCTGCTATCACGGTAGTATTATCATTTGTAATATTTACAACAGGAGCATCTTGTGCACCGTCTGATACACCAACTACTCCACCTGTTGCGGAAGTAGGATTATAAGCAGAAAAAACCTCTCTTGGAGCCACCCCAGAGGTACGTTGTTGGGGCACATTTACTGAATATCGTACCCAATAATAAAAAGTTTGTTGTCCTGTTCCTGTAATATTATCAGTAAAGTTATCTCCTTTTGAGATACCAACAACTTTTGCACTACTTCGATTGTTAGCAGTATGTCTCCAAATTTGAACAGTGTATGTTGCAGGATTAAATGTAGAAGTATTTGTCCAATTTAGTACAATACCCCCCCTATCATTTTGAGATGCTGCTAAACTACTCGGAGCAGAAGGAGTAGCCATATTTGCATTATTTGCAGAGTCTACACTCTTTACAGCTACAGGATTATCTGGCTGAATAATATAACCATCATCATTATGTTCATCTGCTGTTACTTGAACTAAACAATCTTCTCTAAAATTTAAGTTTTTAATTCTATATAACTTATTTGACCATCCAAATCGAGAATAAGTAATTCTTATTATATCTCCTGCTCGTAATAATAAACCACGAGGAGCCATAGTAAAAGATACTTTTAGCCCTGATCTAGAATCATCTAAATATTGTTTTGCATTTATTCGCGCATTAAAATAATTATTTATATAAGGAGTTCTAACATCTCCTTTCTTTGGAACCATTCTATCTTGTTTTAGATAAGTAGAATTAAAAAGTGTTACAGCTCTTGACTCAAACCTATTTTGAGGATCATCTATACTAACAGATACGGAGTTATAAGTACCTTTTTGACCTGCATCATCTACGTTTATATTACCAATTATATCTTCATCAGTTATATCTTCAACCGTATATGAAACTCCATCTACAGTTACAGGAGAAGGAGTAGCTGCTGCTTTTTTGACTGCTAGCTCATATTTTCCGTTTGCATATCGAAGTATACCATTAAAATGGCCTAACATACTATTGACATTTTCAAAAATAGGACGAGCAGTATTGATTACTGCATTAGTCTGATGTCTTGTTACATGTCTTTGATTACTAGACTCCCAACCTAAGTATCTCCAATATTTTACATCATCAGCATCATATAAAGTATACCCACTAGCATAGTTATCATTTTGGTACTTTTTAACTACAGGGTTATTGTCAAAGACTCTGGAGGTATTTGTATCAACAACTAAACTTCCTCCCCCTGTTCTGCTTAGAGTAAGAGTACTATAAGAGCTAGAAGTTGAAGGAGTACTTGAAACTATACCATTAGAGCTTGCTTGATGTAAAGCACCTTGATAGTAATATAACTCTCCTGCAAAAAAGTATTTCCAATTTGCCCATCTGTGTGCAAGTTTTCCTTTTACTTCTGTAAAAGTTATATTGTATAAGCTAGCGTTTCCTGATGCAGTGGCAGACTTTACTTTTCCATGAAAAAGAGTTTTATTATTATAGCTAAATGAATACTCATCTCCTACACTTGGTTGCGTAAGACTTTGAACAGTTATATCCGAACGAGTATCACAATCTCTTGCTGCCTCCAAGAAAGAAGCCATATCTATGTCATTAAAATCTAAGTCTCTGCCATATCTACTTGCCATCAAATAGTCAAGTAACTGCATCGCAGGATTTATAGATACTCTTACATCGTCTGATTTAGAAAGTACTTTATATGTATCTCCATTATGAGGGATTGCATCTTCTTCAAAAGGAGTATCAACTTTAGCTACTCTAGTTCCACCATCATAGTCTATAATTTTTCTTTTTTGTACTTTTGTAGTATTATCTGGATAATTACGAGTGACTTCAATAAAGTAGCCATTATATGCATCATTGGAAGAACTTGCATTCGAGGCTAAAACTATTGCATCTTTTACTGTAACAATTTTATTTACAACGCTGGAAGATCCTGAAGTAGTGCTACCGACAGCAGTAATTGTACTTCCAGAACCTGTGTAGCCAAAATCATATTCCGATAGCATACCGAAATGAAACTGACCTCCACCATTTGCAGAAAAAGTTTCAGAAATACCTATTATATCTCCTAAATTAAGAGCGCCCCTTACTCCTGCACTTGGACTGTCTAATGTTATATCAATAGATGCATTGTTTGAATTATTTGCTACAGAGCTAACTGTTTCTTCTGCTTTTTCTGGAACAGTTCCGGTGTTAGCCTCATTATTATAAGTTACTAAGTGAAATTGATCACTACCGCTTTCCATATAAAAAGCAGTAGTTGCAGGAACTCCATTAGTATAAGTTAAAGAAGGTTGAGTTACAAATCTAATTCTAGTTTCATTTGTACCATCTACATTAGTTAGAGTGTATATGTCGGCTATCTGAACAGACCCTAAAGAACTATTATCACTAGTTTTCTTTAGTGTTACTGTTTGACCAAGATTAAAGTCAGAGCTAGCAGCATCTGACCCTGTATATAAAGGATCTTGTTCATACGAAAAATCATAGTTAAAGCATTTTACCCCTTTTCCTCGCACAACAAAATCTAATGAAGGTATAGTTACTTCTCCTTCACTTATAGTATATTCACAAACTACATATGCAGTATCAAGTACTTGATGGTTTGGTCCCCAGTAATCAGCACTTCCACTGTAATAATCTGTGCCTACCTTAAAATTAGCAGCATTTGCTACAAGTAAAGAATTTGCTTTTTGATTTGGTTTACCTGAGTGAAAAACTAGTCGAGTATCTATTGGCGTGCTGTAGCCTCTTCCTTTTTCGTGTGTTATACCCGCTGCTTGAATACTTGCACCGCCAGGAAACGTGGTAAGAGGAACTTCTATATTTGCAATATGCGCTGCAACTTCAGAGCCAATATTTGCCCAGCTATTGATACCATAACCTCGGCTATAGCCGGGCCTTCTTGTACTACTTCCTGTTCCTACATTATTGGAGCTTAAAGTGTCTCCTCTGTCCATTCGACCTTCACAAATAACATCTATTGTATTTTCTGAAGTTTGACTTGAACGAGTATCTGAATCATTTTCATCTAAGCATATAGAGGAAGTATCGTCAAAATAAATATCATAAAGACCGCCTATTTCTCCTTCACAAAGAGCATAAGCAACATAAATCTTTTTTGCGTCTGTATTTAGAGTATCTACAAAGAAGGGGATACTATCTATTTTATTTACGCCATATACAACAGGCAAATGTTTTGCATCTAAATTGAATCGAAGGTCTGCTTCTCTATCTACCTCTACTTCGTATTCTACAAGTTTTTTACCTCCTAGTAAGCCGGCAATTCCTCCTCGTTTCTTCTCCTTGTACTTAGTTTCCATAACTTGATAAACTGCAATTAAGTTTACAGCAGTTTCGGAGTGTAAAAATCCTAAGTCTCGTGCGTAGGCAGGTCGTAAAACAGCAGCTCGATCAGGGTTTCCATTTCCATCTAAAGCTCTGTGATGGGCATCGGAAGTAAGTCTTCCAGCAATTCTCTGAAAGTCTCCCCAGTGACTTGTAAGCCCCCAAGTAACAACTGAATCTTTTGCAGGCTCTTCCTTTATCTTACCACTAGCAATAATACCTTTGAAAAGCAGATATGGCTCACCAATAATTGCTCCAGTATCTACATTTATGTGAGCCTTATATACAAATACATCTCTATTAATATACCGAGCATAAGAAGTCTGAGAACGATTACTAAGTACACTTTCAACTTCTGGGCTATCAAAGTTTACGCTGTATGAAACCGAGGGGCTTTCTCCTGTAAGAGCAGCTATCTCTGATACTTCATTGTTAACAACCTTTGAAAGAGGAGTTACATTTGCTGTTTTATTCGAGTTAGTAAAGCCATTTATTCTTACTCGAGCAGTATCATTTGTACCGCTTCCAGATAAAAGCTGTATTATATCACCCTCTCTAAAGCCCGCTTCTACAAAATCTGTAAGTGCTGTAGTGATAGATGTACTTGTAAAAGTAAGAGTATCAGTAAAAGTAGTACTTAATGCAGCAGCAGAAAGAGTTAGACTCATGCTTGAAGTTTTAGCCTCACTTGTTTCGCTAACGTCTCCTACCTTTAATAATTTATTGGCTATATAAGTTTGTGCTCCATTTGCATTACCTTTAATGTCAGTAGAGCCATCATTAAAAACTATATCTATAGAGCCATCAGATAAATAAGTGTAATCTTTTGCACGACGAGCACTTTTCCCACTATCTGTTTTAAGTGGTTTTTCAAATTTTACAAGATGAGCATATGCAAATGCATCCTCTTTTAAAAGTGAAGCTCTTAAATCAGTATGGAGTGAGCGCATTACTGAACTTCCTCAAGCGATAGATTATACTTGTACAAGTTATTTGTATCTATAGAATAATTTTGAGTATCTGGTGCAACAACTTTTATGAGTGGATTATGAAAAAGAAAGTCATCTCCTTGTCCTACAGCCCGAGAAAATCCAGGTGTAAAATATATTTTTACCTGTGAAGTTGAAGGCTGTGTTGTACCAGTTTGATAATCCGTGCTATCTTCTACACGAGTTACCATATATGCTTTTAAATGATTTGAGTCCGTGCCACTTATAGTAAATAAGTCACCAGGTAATGGAGTTTTATTTGTACTATTGTTATATCCTGTTTTACTAAGAAGAACTTGGGTTACTCCGGCTGCATAAGATGCTGCTGCCTCTAAATTATTTGAAGCTGCATAAGTTGCAAAGGTGCTATTTTGAGGAGTTCGATACTGTGGCAGTGATACAAAAAAAGGCTTTAGTCCTCCTCGCCTATGAAGCAAGAATGAATAGACACGATTAAATTCTGTCTCTGTAAGAGGATTATAATTTATACTTACTTTCCATTGATGACGTGCAACAGCTCTTGCCAAGATTCTACCTGAATTTGTAAAATCTCTCATAGTAGGCTGCTCTGAAGTTAATTGAACAGACGCAAATCCTGGCCCTGCACTTCCTCCAGTTTCTCCAGCATCTCCTATTGTATTATTAGGGTCTGGTAATACATTTTGATGATTACTAAAAGCCATTAGTACCTCCTAGCCCCCGCCCCTGCTGTGGGAGTAAGTATTGAAGTATCTACTTTCTCTACAAAGTCTTCGCCATATGAATTTGCGGCATCTCTTATCATTCCTATAATATTTCCTCGTTGACGTACAAGTAAGTCTTCTACACCTGCTGCATCTACAGCATTTATACTGAAATTTACATTTGTAGGTGCACCTGCTGCTATATCATCATTCGGTACGATTCTACCCGGTCTTTCTGGAACAAATAACTCCGGTCCTTGCTCTCCAACCATAAATGCAGTATTTCCACCTTCTGCTCTATTTCTATATCCACCAAAAGCTGGAGTAAAGTTCTCAGGACCGCCACTTCCTGCTTCTCCTCTCATATATGCAAGTTCACCCCGTCCTCCCTGAGATTTGGCTATATCTACACTGGATCTTCTAGAACCTGCAGTAATTGAAGTAGGACCTGATGCAGCTCCTCCACCTCCACCTTGGAAAGTTGTAGATTGAATCATTGCAACTTGCTTCATACCCATTGCAATTACCATCGCTGCCATTGCTGCTGCTAGCGGAGGGAATGCTGAAAAAGTTGTATAGGCTGTCATGGCAGCGGTCGCAGTATTTATAATAGTTTGAGCTATTTTCATTTTCTTTTCTTGCTCAAATGCCTTTCGCTGTTCTGAAACTTTTTTCTTTTCTAACTCTTTAATTCTAGCGACGGACTCACTTGACTTACCGTCCCGCTTTTTCTCTGCAGCAATTTCTTGGTCAAGTGCTCGAATACGACCGTCAGAAGCTGCTTTCTGTATTGCAGAAAGTCCATTCAAAGCAGCTCCAACCATTCCTAGCCCTGCTTTAAATTTATCCATCTTACTTGAGCTAGTTTCCATAACATTTTGGAAAGCTAAGAAAGATTGTCCAATATTACCAATGGCTGCAGAAGTTGCCCCCATAAGTTCACCCTCTGGACCAAGAGCTTTAAAATCTTCGGCAAGAGCTTTGAATCCTTGGAAACCTTGAGCCATCATTAGCCTATTATGCTGCCGCATAAGCTCTTCTTCTTTTGCAAAAAACTCCAGTATATTAATTTCGCCTTCAGCAAGTTTATCTTCTAAATCATCTATGGCAGCATCCATAGCTGCTTGAGAAGCAGCAATATTTGCTTGTGACTCTCCTGCAAATTTAGTTGAAGCAGATCCAGAGGCTTCTCCTATAGTTGCGAAATTTTTAGCAATTTGTTGAGCTCTTATAATCTCCATCTCAACTTCTAAAATCTTTTGTTTTGCTTCTAACTCTTTTCGCTTTTCTTCAGTAATCTCAGTAGCAAGAGTAAGCTCAATAGCTCTTATCTGATTTGCCTTATCAGTTAACTCAATAGTGCTTTTAAGTATATCTGCACCTGCTCCACTAACAGCATTTGCTCCAATTTGCATAAGTGCAGTTGCTTCCATATCTGCCCTTAAAGATTTAAGAGTTGCAATAAACTGAGTTGTAGTCATTGAAGCATTGCCCGTTGCTTCTTCAAAATCTTTCATAACTTTTTTAGCTGCTTCACTTCCTTCACCGTCCAAAGCTATAAATCCATTTTTAGCACCCTCCGCTTGACTCTTTATCTGCTCTAAGCTAGCAATTGCTTTATGTATATCTCCTCCAGCTAAATTTTCTGCCAAACTTTGACCTAGATCTCGTAAAGATGCTTTAAGCATTGCTTGTCCACCCGCAGCTGCATTTGCCGCAGTTTCTAAGGCTTCTAAAGCTTCTGTATCTTTTGGATTTGCTAAAGCAGTATCAAAAGCGGCTCTTAGTGCCGGGCTAATATTTACAATATTACCTAGTGAATCTTTTAAATCATTAAGAGCCGCTTTTTGATCTTTTGCATTCATTACTGTCTTTTCACCAATAACATTTCCATCTTTATCTAAAATATCACGAGTTCTTGTAATAGCTTTAAATGCCGAACTAATATCTAAAGTCCTAATAGCATTTGCTATAGCAAAAGCTCTATCAGCTTCATCCTTAGTAGTTTTTAAACCATCTGCGATTGCATCTACAGATTCTTTTAAAGCACTAGAATTTTCTTTGAACTTTTCCAAAGCAGCAGCAGATGCTTTAAGTTCGGCAGTTTTTAAGTCTACTTCCTTTAATTTGTCCATGTCAAAGAAAAAGTTTGCTAAATCAGTTCCTACATTACCTAGATCAAATCCTTTGAACTCTCCTGCTAAGTTACTTAACTCTGCCTGTACTGGGCCAGATCCAAGCCCTGCTTTAAGAGAACTTTTGAATCCTTCAAATTCAATTTGTTTTTCTTTTGGGAGAAAAGTATTAATAGTTCCTACAAATTGTTTTATACCATCTGATATGCCATTTATAATATTATCAACAGCACCTAGTACTGCTGAAGCTCCTAAGAAAAAAGCATTTTTAATTGAAAAAGACATATTATTAAATGCATTTATAGCCATATCTGCTACACCAAGCAATGCTCTAGCAACAGAATTTATGGGTTCCTCTAAAAATCCCATCACAGCATTTATACCATTTGCAACTGATGTAACAATTTTAAAAGGACTTCTTAGTACTTCTTCAATAGCTTCTTTTATTAGCATAAAAATACCAATAAAGCCGGCTAAATTCATTAGTTTACCCATAGCTTTTGAAGCAACTTTTGCAGCCATACCAACAGCAACTAAAGGTGCTTTTAGTCCAAGCATTAAAGCTTTGCCTGTCATTTTTGCACCAAGTTGAGTAAACTTAAAAAGTTGTCCAAATCTGCGCCGTAAAGACACAGTCCCTATTTCGGTTTGTTTGAGTGCTCCACCTACATCACGGACAATTGCAATGTTTACGCCCTTAAACATACCAGAAGTAACTGCTCCGAATTGTTTATATTGAGCTTCAGCTTCTTTAATACTACGCTTTATTCTACCTTTTTCTTGAGGAGTAAGTGCCATACCTTTCTTCATTTTTTGAAGAATTTTACTGTCGGCATCTGCCCCCGCACCGAGAGCTGCTCGAGCAGCTCCTCTTAGTGCTCCTGCACGACTTGCTTGTATTTCTTTTGAAACTGTCTTAACACCCTTGGCAAATGTTTTCATTTCACCAAAAGTAGACTTAACACCCTCTTTGCTGCTATTCAAAAAGTTAGACATCTTTTCACTCATACCATCTAAAGGTATCATTGATTTTAAGATACTAACTCCAATAAGTCCAAATACAGCCACTGCTGCCCCTGTACTTCTATTTATAATTTCTACAAAAGAAGTCATAATAGGCATAACAGCGCCTGTCAAATCTTTTACAAGATCCTCAAAAGTTTTCTGGAGTTTTATAAAGGGATTTGAGATAGCATCAACATCACCAAAGTTTTCATTTAGCTGACGTTGTGTTTCTATTAAGACGGCTTGGCTTCTTTCATATTCATTTAGCTCGTCTCTATTTTTACCAATAGCTTTTGCATATCTATTTGTTGCAGTTTCAAGACGAAGGGTAATACCTAATTCGTCTAAAAGTTCTGGTTCTGCTTTTGAAGCACCACGAACAAGTCTATCAAAAGAATCTTGAAAATCTCTACCCAAAGCTGTAGAAGCTTTTCTAGCTCCTGCTGCTAAATCTTCGAGTTGTTTTGGAGAAAATCCCTTTGCTAGACCGATTGCAGCAGCTTGTCCTGCTTCTTTAAAACCAAGCATTCCATCACTTACGCTACGAAGTCTTTGAGTTAAAGAACCTAAAGCTACACCAGTATTTTCTGCAAAAGCGACCTGAGAGGACTCAAGAGCTTGTACATCAAACTGTTGTTTAAAAAAGTTAAATGCAGCACTAATTGCAAATACATTTGAAGCAAGAACAGCATAGGCAGGAACAAGACCTCCAGTTATACCCTGCTGCATTTTTGAAAAGCTTTTAGTAGTATTAGAAGTCATTTGCGCAGTACCATGTAGGTTTCTGCGCGCACTTACTTGAGATTTATTTAAACCATCTGTACTTTTACCCAGATCATCTGTTTTGCCCGCGGCTTTTTTTGCTTCATCACCTACTGCGCGAAGCGTGCCGTCATCATCTACTATTACTTTTAGTTCAACTTGATTACTTGCCACGTGACTGTCTCTTGAGCTTGTCCATCTCCCTCTTCAGCTGTTCTGAAGATTTTTTAATTGCTTTTGTTTCCAGTGTATGAAGACATTCTAAAAAGAATTCTGTGTTGTCTACACCGTATAATTCCATGAGAATAGGTAAGTTTGTATAATCTTTCCCTATAAACCCAATTTCTGGGTATACTCTATCTCCTAGTATATTAAACGCATTCAAAGCGTGTACCATATCTATAGGAAGATCTTGACCGTCTGGAGGAATTTCTTCTGGAATCGGCTCTTTTCCGAGTTGTTCCATCATATCGAGATATTTATCTCGAGTCATTCCAGTTTCGCTATTCTGTAGATACCTTTCTAGTCTTTTTAGGGCTTCCTCCCTCTGACTCGCTACGAAAGTTATCTAAGTCAAAGACTACCTCGTTGAGCCATGTATCAAATTCTGTTGAGTTAGAAACAAGTACTTCTGCATTTTCTTCAGAATACTCTACTTGTTCGGAAGGATCTTTGTCTCCTTTATCTATTAGAATTAATGTTTCTAAATGATCTAGAGTTAGTCCTTTCCAATTTTTTATAGTTCCTTTTGCAAACTCAGTTACAAAACGCTCTTCATTAAGCTCCTCTTGTAACATTCGTGTTTTTCTATCAAATTTTTGAAGAGTACATCTCTTTCTTAAAAGAGTTAATTCTTTTCGGGAAAGATTTACAATTTCTACGGAAAATCCGTCTAGGCCCGGAAAGTCCATCCATACGGACTTGCTGTCGACCATTAATTTTTTTAGCTCCATCTATTGACCTCCTCAGTCAGTTTCATATTTTAGTACGGTAGACAATGTAGGATTTTGTATCATCCTCCAGTCATAGCTTTGTGTAAATATATCTGCAGTTCTAGTTCTATTGGTAAAAGAACAAGTTGCTGGTCCAAAATGGAATCCTCTAAAAGATCCACCGGACAAACCATTACCTGCTTTTATTTCTATGCTTGCAGTTTTACTCCAAGTTTGATTTGCAGATGCATTTACATTTGTGAGATACTCAGTTATAGAACCTGAGAGTATTTTTTTGGAAAGGCTAAAGCTGGAAGGATACATAGTAGTGCTGGCTGTAGTTGCAGAACGTGCTCCATTTACTGTTGCATATGGAGTCCATTTTATATCGTTCTGTAACTCTAAAGAAAGAGAAGTCACATAACTTACGCTTGTACCATCAACTTGTACTAATACTTTTGAAGGTATTACATAAGTTCTATTTGCACTTCTACTTTGCAAAGAGCCAGCTAAAGTTTGTCCTCTTTGTAGCTGCTGAGCCTGACCAGAGATATTAATTCTCAGGGGTTGAGTTTTCTCAATCTCAAAACTCCCATTTGTAATCACACATCCAGTCAGTTTATAAGTATCAGCATTATTTTTTATAAAAAGATCAAACTGATTTGTATTTAATAAAAGTGTTTCTACTATAGTAAAATCTGCTTCTGTAAGAGCAGGTATTGAAAAACTAAAGTTTGCAGGATTTGCAGTCGTTATAGCACTCGACTCAAATACTGCCGATTGATTGTGTAAAGTCTTTACAGGAAAACTAGTTTCCTTGAAAGTCTGATCAAAGGAGATATCACTTGTGTCTAACTTGTATCTTGCACCTCCATGGACTAGAAAGACTTCAACCTCTCTTTTGAAACTATAGTTCGCCATTTCTTTATGCTCTCTGAGATTTTACTCTCACTTTTAGTACCGTATAGTATAAGGGACAAGAGGAAAAATGTCAAGAAATATTTTTTCTTGGTATAAGAAAAAAGGGGCCGAAGCCCCTTTTCTCAAGCTGCTTCTCTTACGGACGATATGTAAGAGCCAGTTCGTTAGTACCATCAATGGTTGAAGGTAACGCTTGGAAGTTAGTTTCAAGAGAAATAACATCCTCGATAGAGTGAGTGGGTATCTCAACGTGAGAAGTTGCCATATTCAGCTCTAGTCCAGTACCGCTTGCTCCACCAATCTTGAATACAAGAGCAAAGGAGTTTGTAACTACATTTGTAATAGCTCGTACATCTTCGAAGAAATCTCTCGATGCATTTGTAGTGCCCGTGTCTTCTGTTAAGTAACAGGTAAAGCTTCCTGATACAGAACGAGTTCCAGTTACGTGACCTATCGGCACATTCACAATACCTAATTCTTCTGGGGTAATAAAAGTAATATTATTACTAACGGTTACGTTTCCACCAGTAAGTGTTAAGCTGTAGTTTGTTTCTAGCTCATTTGAGCTGTCACCATCAGGGTCTCTAGTTGTGGGAGTAACAGTAAGTACTGTTAGTCGGTTACGGATAAAGTTTGTTGTTTGAGTAATCGCCTCATTTACATAAGAGCCTACAGTACAAGTACCGCTTCCTGGGACTGCAGTAACAATTTGTAGCTTATGGCTATTGTCACTGTCCAAGAATACATCGCCCACTGCAATAGTAGTACCGTCCGCTGTAGTAGCATTATGAGCAGGAGCCGATGTTGCTGTATGTACACTTCCAGTAAAGTCAAGTACATTTGCTGCATTTCCAGACCATGCGATTGTAGCAATACCATCAATATCAAAGTCTATAGAAGCTTCTCCAACAACACATCCATCTAGTTTCATTACTGTGCGATTTGCATCACCAAGTACAAAGTATAGATTAAATGTAGATAGTGTTGATACGTTTGAACTACCAAAACTTACGGTCATATTTGATCCGCCAGGAGTCAAAACTGCAGAGCCACCTTTATCATATGCAGCTGATCCGTAGTTATCTGCGCCTGCCATTAGTGCCCAGAGTACTTCTTCTACTGCGTGTACTTCTGCGGCTGTATCTGCAGATCCAGTTCCTTGAGATGCTCCTGCTGCAGTAAAAGGTCTTACATATGTTGAGAAAGACCATTCACCAGGAGCAAGAGAGTCGTTAAATGCTCGACGTCCCCTTCTACTTACACCGGCAGAAGACTCCATCTCATTAAGAGTAATCTCAGAGCTATTTGTAGCCTGAGAAAAACTGAAGCCGTCTAGTACAGGAATTTCCCATACAAAGCTATCGAACTCCAAGAACATCTTCGAGTCGCGGCTAAAGTATAGTTGTTGTGCCATAGTTTTCTCCTATGAATCTTGAAAAGACTTGGACGTGAACGTCTGTTCTTGCCAGTATTTTCTAATAACGAACCTCTA
>Ga0163180_10001483_pt1 | contig 13332 bp, 7 predicted proteins | sample AtlANTMetagenome_2_FD_109647 | JGI IMG/M metagenome (GOLD analysis project Ga0163180, IMG submission 109647) | Marine eukaryotic phytoplankton communities from the Atlantic Ocean - Atlantic ANT 4 Metagenome | ecosystem: Environmental > Aquatic > Marine > Oceanic | place: North Atlantic Ocean...
CCACTCCAAATAATCTTGCTACATTACGTGTTTCTACTGCTAACGGTGGACGTGTTGGTATTAATACTACCATTGGTTTAGCAGCAGAGAATGAATTAGATAAAAACTTGGTTGTTGTTGGTGATGCAAGATTTACAGGAAATGTTCAAATAACTGATGATTTAAGTGTTGATGGTGGAGACATTAACAGCACTGCTGAAACATTTAATTTCGTTAATACTTCAGATTACTTCATTGGTTTAAACAATGCAGAATCTATTATAATAGGTAACAACACTACTAGTACACAATCAATAAGCATTGGTAACAGTGTTGCTGATGATAAAACCCATACATTTAGAATGGGTGCTGGTGCTGGTACTAGTATACTTGAGATACATAAGAACACTAAAAATGGTATCGTAGATATTGCTAGTGCTGCTGATGAGGTAACAAGTAGTTGTAATATCACTATTGGTGGTGCTGCTCCAAATCCTGCTAGTTCGACACTAATTGGTACATATCAGACAAAGACTGCTGGTACATTAGAGATTGGTACTTTTGCTGGTACATCCGAGACACGTATCTTTACTCAAGCAGGTAAGGTTAATGTATTTGATGGTACTGATACTACTCAACTAACATTAGGTCTTAACGCTTCTAAACTTGAGATTGGATCTCTTGGTGGTAATACTACTGTAAGGAATAGTCTTAACATTCTTGCAAGTACAACTGGTTATTCTGACATCAAACTTGTTGGTGGACAGAAAGCAGGTATCATTGAGATAGAAAGAGGTATGTTCAAAGCAGGAACCTCAACACATGTTGTAGGTTCTCTTGAAAATCCTAACGTAGACTTCCTTAAGTATAGTAATACAGGTAAGTTGATTGATACACAGGGTGTTGGACCTTGGGGTGGAGAAACTTATCTACTTGAAGCAGGTCAAATTGCTAATTTTGATAATGTTTCTCCAGCAGCAAGTTCTGATTGGGTTGCTAATACTACATACTCATTCCTATCACCTACAGGTGGATCTGGTACTGGATCATTATTCACAGTCAGCATTGATGGTAATGGAACTGCTACTGTTGTATTAGATGCTTCAGGATCTGGTTATACAGATGATGATCTTCTTACAATATCTGGTGCTGATTTAGGTAATCCAAGTGGTGTTGATCTTACATTTAGAGTTAATGGTGTTAATGATGCTGGTGATTTGTATGTTTTACCAATAACACAACCTTCTATTAATGACTTTAAGATTGGTGACTTACTACTAATCGAAAGAGGTAATATAAATTCTCCTGATGGTACGGATGCAAATGGTGCAACAGTTGCTAAAGACGAGGAGCAGAATGAGATAGTTAGAGTTGAAGGATTAATTAACATTACTAATCCTACTGATCCAGATGGTTATAGATTATCAGTTAGTCGTGGACTTGATGGTACTACAAAGAGAATTGATCACCCAGATGATTGTGTTATTGCTAAACTTGATAAGCAAGTTAACGCAACATTTATTACAGGATTTGACCTTAATAACAATGGTGAGTTAGATCCTATATCAAGTCTCTTGATATCTGATTTGGATATTAATAGTCTAGTTTCTGATGGAACATCTATTCTAACTATCAACTGGGGTAACAGTAAGACTAATGCTGATTTGAGTATTGATTATGGTGAGTCTATCGCTATTAGTGGTAGTACAATATCAGAATTGAATGGTGAGTGGATTGTACAGAGTGGTTTAACTCCTTCTGGTACATCATGTACAGTTAAGATAGGAGGTGATCTTGCTGCTGCTACAGTACTCTGGAGTAGTCAACCAACAGAAGCAGAGATGAGAATCAAGAGTGCTTCTAATCTTGTTGATGATACAGCAGATGTAAGGATAGGTGTTGCAGAATTTGGTGGAGTTTTAACTACATCTGATTATCTACTGCTATCTGATGCAGAGATAGTTAAGGTTAAATCTCTTATCAGTACAGAGGTTAAATCTCTTATTATAACTGATGGTGGAGATCCAGAGAATAAGACCTTTGAAGTACAATCATTAACAGGAAATACCATACTACAAGGCAACTTGGGTGTTGGTCAAGGATATAATAAACTAACAGTTAATGGTAATACTGGTGATACCACTATTGCTGGTAAACTAACCATTGAGAATACATTTACTCTTAATGGTTCAGTAGTAGAGGATACAGAATGGTTTAGATTAACAAATGGTGGTGCAACTGGCATTCCATTAAGAACAACTCTAGAAGTTGATACTGCAACTGGTGATCTCACAATTAATGGTGGTGATATTGATATCTTTGGTGAGGATGGTACTACACCAAGATTGACCTTTGATAATTCATCTGGTGACTTTACTACCTATGGTTCATTCTCTGCTTTAGGTACAGGTACAAGTACATTCGGTGGTAGTATTACTACAACAGGTGATCTTACCATCAATGGTGGTGATCTAACAATTAATTCTGGAGGCAATAAGATCTTCAGTGTTGAGAATGACGGTGCTGTTAATATTGCTGGTATATCTAACTACTTCACCCAGACAGGTGGTAGGAAGTGGGAATACTCTGCTAATTTTGAAATTGATGCGGAAGTCAATACAAATTATGTGTTAGATGTTTCACAGAATACAGTTGTTAAACTACCACAGAATCCATTAATCGGTGATATGATTCGTATCATAGATATAGGTGGACTCTTAACATATAATTTGTCGTTGGTTATTAGAGCAGCAACAAATGTTAGAGTACAAAACGCTAGTGATAATACAGGACAAGCAATGTTATCAGGTAACACTGCTGACTTAAGTGCTTATGATGGTGGTGAACTAGTTGTTCAAACTCCATTTGCTGGATTTGCATTGTTATACGTAGGAATTAATACACCTGATGGTGGTAGTGCTGCTCCTACATCTAAATCTGGTTGGTATCTAATAGAAGTATAAATGTTTTATCAAGAATCTAAAACTGCTAAAGGAGCAGCTATTGGTACAATTATGCCATGGGGTGGAGGTATAACTTCTATCCCTAAAGGTTGGATTATATGTGATGGACAATTTGCAGATGCTTCAGCATATCCTTTATTAACTCAAACTATTGGTGACACATATAATACTGGTGTTAGTTCGTTAGGTGGTAGTTTTCCATCATATTCAGGAACAATTAAGATGCCAGATCTTAATCAGAAAACATTGATGGATATAGAGGAGGCATATTTTGCTGGTGGTGGATCACCTACTGGTAGAAATGCTGATGAGGATACTGATGCAAGAACATTATTATCACCAAAGATAGGTACACATGAAAGTCAATCTATTACTACAGCATTTACTGATGTTTACACTGATATAGTATTCACTCTTCCTGCTACTGATGCTACAGGATATCAGGGGAGAATTATAGGTAATACTAAAATAGATGGTGATGGGTTTAAAACACTTTACATAGGACCAAGAAAACTTGGTAGGAAACATATAGCAAGGCATAAACATCCTGGATCATATCCCACTATACAACAAAATAGTGCAACACAACCAGGACAAGGTGTTATACCTTTTGGTGAAGTAGAATATACTTTAAGATTCCAAGCTGTTGACAACCAATGGGGTGGTACTATAGGTGATACATATTATTGGGGTTGGACTGATGATCGTATTGGTGCTCAAGATTGGGATCCTGCTTATAACTGGTATGATACAGCAGATAACTTTACTGCTCCAGGTATAAGTGTTGGTAGTACTATGAATTCTCCTCCTGGTCCTCTAACAGGATGGTATCCAACATCTACACAAGCACAACCAACAACAACTGGATCATATGGTTCACAAGATAATTTGTATCAATTATGGTGGCCAGATGATACAAATACCGTTGATACAGAACACATAGGTTTTGGTAATGTTGGTTCTTCTGGTGTTGTTTTAGCAAAAGTTGAGTCTACACCACCACCATATGATTTAACACCACTTGCTGTTACTAATAGTCCAATTTCTTCAAAACTATTTTCAGTAACACCTGATCATCCTAATGGACCTAGACTAGATAGTGCGACAACATACAAATATGGTTTATTTGGTGCTCAAGATGAACTTCCTTCTGGTTATAGAAATTATTATCTAGATGCTGGTACAACTACATTACCATATGGTACACCAATACCAGTAACACCAGCAACAACTTCTGGTACTAATGCTTTGCGTAGTACTCTTATGAGTCATCCTGGATATAATTTCACTAATTCATTGGATAATGGAAATGACCATATCCGTCCACATGATCATGAAGAAATTGATATTGAATTTGATAGTTCAAGATTAAGATCAGCAAGTAGTCTTATTGCTAATGTAAATATACCAACACAGGCAGATTTTTTGGGTAATGCTGATAATACAAACGCCCTACAAATAGATTTTAATGTATCACAACCACAAATGACCTGTGTTTACATCATCAGAGCATACTAATGGCAAAATCACAATCTACTAATTACACTAGACAGAAGGCACATTATGGTGGAATAGTTGGAACTATTCAACAGAATGCTTTAGAAGGTATTATATTGGATAAAGATCCTTTGAATCCCATATTCAAGGAAAATTTACCTGCAGGATTTTTAGCATGTGATGGTAAAGTATATAATGTTAAAGATTATTATTGTTTAGCACAAACACTTGGTATTGGTGATGAGTGTAGATTTAAAAAAGATCATGTAACATTAAGAAATCCAGATGCAGCAACAGGTGATTTAGGTCAGTTTCAAGTACCAGATTTAGGATCTAAAGTCATGGTTGGTGGTAGAGGTACTGGAGCATATGATGGTTTAACTAAATCAAATAAACCAAATATTAATAGAGTTGGTGTTGAGGTAGAAGCAAGTAGTAATGTTGGTACTAGAGTTAATTGCAATTATAACGGGTATATGCAAATAGACTCTGCAGTTGATATTGATTTTAATGGAAATGTTAGATATAACATGGTTAAGGAAACCAGCAAACATATTATGGCAAGGGATGAATTTCAAGCACATGCTCATAACACAAACGTGAACCATCACGTGTTAAATTATACTGGAAAAGCTAGAATTGATGGTGATGGTAAAGATACTGGTGGAGAAGGAACTGCTACTAGTCCATTTATAAATGTGAATGCTTTTGCTGGAAATGAAAGAGGTGAAGTATTAGAAAATACACCAAGAACTCAAGAGGGACATGAACATGGAATATCTAAACCAGATTCTTATGCTGACAATTTTACTTACAAATATAGTACTACACAAGTTAATTTGGATGAGATGCAATCATATATCGATGTAGATATATCAAATTTGGATGTTCTAAATCAAGTAGTAACACCATTTGTTATGGTTCATTATATAATCAAATTTTAACAAGGATATCAAATGGGATTTCAAGCAGGTCACTTTAATACTTACGGCAACCCACTCGTTTGTAGTTATAATGTTTTTTGGTTTCCTGATGGTAGCGACTGGGTTTATGATGAGATAAGCAATTGGTACATGTATTTCTTTGGTAGGTATGCTGAATCTGGTGGTGCTGCATATTGGAAAGGTACCTTTACTAGTTCAAGCAACATGTCTGTGTATGGCAGCTCTGCTTCAACAAGTGTATACACCACGTCCCTTTTTACATTCATTTATTACGGTGGTGCTGGTGAAAGAGCAGCAGTTGCTTCTAATGGAAGGCATACAGGCATGTCAACTGGTCCTTGTCCCATTTATGGTTGTACTGATCCTAATGCAAACAACTATAATTCTAGTGCTAATACTAACGATGGATCTTGTACATATAATTATGGATGTACTGATCCAAATGCCACAAACTACGACCCTAATGCATATTATAATGATGGATCATGTACATACATTGTATACGGTTGTACTGATCCTAATGCAAACAACTATAATCCCAATGCTAATGTTAATCAAGGGTGTGCGTATAATACACCAAGTGCTTCTTTCAGTGCCAGTCCAACTTCAATAATATCAGGACAATCTAGTACATTGACGTGGAATACAAATTATGCTTCATCAGGTACAATTAATCAGATAGGATATTCTATATCACCAGTAAGCAGTGGTACGAGGACTGTAACACCTACATCTAGTACAACATATACTTTATCTCTATCAGGATATGGTGGAACAAGTGCTTCTAGAACTACAACTATAACTGTTTATCAACCACCAAATACAAATATATCGTTATCATCTAGTAGTATTCCTCAAGGAGGTTCTACAACATTATCTTGGAATACAACTGGAGATGCTAGTTCTGCCAGTATCGACCAAGGTATTGGTTTAGTGCCATTAAATTCAAATACTCCAGTAAATCCAACATCCACCACCACATATACTATTAGTGTCAGTGGAAATGGTGGTAGTGATAGTGATAGTGTTACTCTTACTGTGGTACCACCACCAACATGTAGTATTACTGCATCACCAAATCCAGTCCCATATGGAACTAATGTATCATTAACTTATAGTAGTACTAATGCTACCAATGTTAATCTATACAGGTATTATACTATAGATGGTGTTGAGACTCAAATGACAATAACAACTCTTCTCACGAACAGTACTAATACTTATCTAACAGACTCAATTGACTGGAATAATACTTATAACGGACAAGTATCAACATTAAATGCAGTAAGGTATATGATTTCAGCAACCAATGGAATTACTACTCAAACTGCTACTACTGCTACAATTCCTACATTAAGTGATATGATGCCTGATCTTATTGTTATTCCACCATCAGGTCCATTACCACCAGAAGATGAACCAGTAATATCACCAGATGTACAATCAAATTCATTATTGGTTGATGATATTGATTTACCAGTTGAAATTAAATCAGATCATCCAATTAAAGTTGATATTGATGATGCAGGTAATTGGCAAGATGTTCAGGAAATATGACCATAAATAGCTACGATACTAATAGATAAGAAATGACTACGTATCAATTTGGAAATACACCAATACTCGTTGATGAAGGACAAACCGTTCGTTTTAGGTTTAAGGCACCTACAGCATGGGATAGTTCTCAAAACGTAACAGTCCAGATTGGTCAAATGAGTACTGTGTGGGTTATCACCACAATTCCTCAAGATTTTGCTCCAGATACGTTTGCATTTACAACATTAGAGAACGCAGATCCAGATACTCTTTACACATATGGTGATGGTGCTAGGGTAGGAGAAACTATTGTTACTGTTGGTGGTTTGTCTGGTACCACAGAAGTTGAGGTAGTATTAACATCTTCACATATAAATCCAACTGTTAATGAGGTAGCAGTAAGACGTAAGAGAATAAGTCAAGGTGAAAGTGCATGGAGTTCGTGGGATATACCAACTGGTTGGATGGTATCAAATACTGATCAATTACAAATAAGATTAAAGTCTAATCCTGCATATGCATTATCACATTATGCTAATTTGAGAGTTGGTACAAGGACAGAGAAGTGGACTATTAATACTAAAGCTCCAGTACCAAATTTCCCTGACCCATTCCCAGCATTTTTATGGTTAGAGGATAGAAAATTAGACGTTGATGTTTATAGTAATGTAGTACAGATTCAGGGTATGTCTGATCCTGGATTAATAGTTACTGATAATAATGCGAAGATTGGTATATCAAGTAGTAATACTACTGTTACAAATTCTGATGGATATCAAGTATTAGATGGAGTAACATTTGTTGAATCTTCTAGTTCACCTACTATTACCAATGCTCAATTCATACAGTTGATGTTGAGATCATCAGCAACTGCTAATACTGCTATTTCGGTAAATTATAACATTGGTACTGGTGCATCAGGAAGTATATGGAGAGTTGAAACAGGTGATTTACCATCAATTACTCCTGATACCTTTATATTTTCTGATAAGATTGATCAAGATGAAGATGTTTTAATTGAATCTGATCAACAACCTAGTGGTGGTCTTACTGGACTGGGTACTGATGTAAGTGTTCCTGTTACTTTATTATCTACAACTGGTTCAGCACCAGGTATTAGAATAAAACATGATGGTTCATGGTCTAGTTGGGGAATATTCCCTACATCAGTTGTACTCGGTGATGAGATACAAATAAGAAATAAATCCAATGCCACATTTAATGGTACAGTTTCTACTGAAATTAAAGTAGGTAGTAGAGAGATATCACCATGGACTATTACTACAAATAGTGGACCAGATACTGATGCTTCCTTTACACCACCAGGAAGTTTAACAAATACTGCTCCAAATACTATTGTTGTTAGTAGTATCGTACCAATAACAGGTATCAATAGACCTATTACTATCTCTGCTACTAATGATGCAAAGATATCTGTTGACTTTGGTGCATTTGTAACAGGACCAGTAACATTTGATCCTGATACAAATACTTCTTTCCAATTACAAATATTAACCAATCAGAGTTTATCAGGACAAGTAACATCAACTGTAACAGTTGGTACTGGTAGTACAAATAATCCATTTACATGGGGTGCTACAAATTATGCTGTTGCACCACCACCTCCAGAACTTAAGGGATGTTGGTACAGTAAGAAGACTGCATTTGTTGACATGTCAGGTGGTGGATCTGGTGTCATTAGACAGAATAAAGAGGATGGGTATGCTATTGGCACAGTTATACCAATACTTAAAGATCCTGTTGATGCAAGTGATCCAGATCCAATGAAACAGTATGGTGAATTGAAAGGATCTACTAATAAAGGTAGGTTGGATGCAAAGTATCCTGGTTATTTGGATTGTGATGGTTCAGAGTATAATGTTGCTGATTTTCCTGATCTATGGAATGTTATTGGTAACACATATGCTAAATCATCTGATGATGCATCACAATTTGGTGAATGGGACAACACTACTAAAGCATATAGTGGTAAGTTTAGAGTACCAGACTACAGAAATAGAAAGATAGTTGGTCCTGGTCAAGTTGATGGTAACAAAGGAGCATCAACTATATTACCAATAGATACTGGATTACATCCTACTAAAACATTTAATGCTAGAGAAGCAGGTGGTATTGGTGGATATTGGTATGTTGATGATGTGGATGTAACTGCAGGTGACCCCAATCCATATCAGCAGATAGTAGGTGATGTAGGTGGATCATCAGGTATAATCAGTGATTTCTTTAATTTTGGTACAGTTAGAACTGTATTATCTGAAGATATTACAGTAGATATAGAATTTGAGGTTGTTGGTAGTGTTACTGCTACAATTGGACCACTATCAGAAACACAGGTAGAAGTACCATCACACGACCATATCTATTTTAGTGCTGTTACTGCTGGTGGTGGTGGCGACCCTCTAATTGCATGGAATCAAAGAGCATTATTTGGTTATATGCCATATAATTTCAAAAACTCACCATCAGAAGCTGGTAACTGGTTAGGTGATAAATTAGGTCGTGTATCATGGCCAACAGAAACTAATAGTCCAGTACAAGGTAGTGGAACCAATACAGGTACCCATCCAATATTATACTTTAATGATCCATCTGGATCACAGGGATCAGGAACTACAGATTTTACGCAACAAATTCCCCAAGTAAGAGATACTTGGTTAAGTTTTCTAGCACAAATGATGCCAGATTTCAAAAGAGAATGGAATTTAGTACATAATATAACAGATCTTGAAGATGAAGTATATGCTATGATGCAAAATATTGATGAAGATCATCCTGGTCCATTTGCTGGTGGTATAAGTATACAAGCAAGCACGTGGTGGGTACATCCAGGTGACTCCGTACCAGATGCATATTTTGTTGATTTAGGTGCTAGTATATCTACAATTTATTCATTAAGTTCGAGTGGAATAGCAACAGGTACTGCAGGTACTCAAACAACAGCAGGATCGATAAATCAAACAATGGATGGTAATTATGAGATATGGAATGCTAAAGTAATGGCTGCTATTGATACAAGAGAAAGTTTATTTAGAGTTGATGATTATGAAGCACCTATAATACATGAGGATAATGATTCAGAAACTTCCCAGCATTGTCATTACTTGTCAGAATTACCAATAACAGACTTTAATCTTGATTATAGTTATGGTAATGCTAATAGTGCAGGAGTAAAACAAGGACTTGGTACTGCTGCTTTAGTTAAACCAGTTACATTCAATCAATCCGATGTAAATATAGAATTAAACACTGGTACTTTCACCCTAAATAAGGGTACGAAACTACCTGCACCTAATGTAGCATTCCACCCTAACAGAAAGGTTGAGTTAGTTCCTAATTTTCACAAAGTAAAATATATTATTAAAGCATTTTAATTATGGCAGAAGAATTGACACCTTATCGTCCTCTCAACTTGATGAAGGATGATAAGTTGACTAAAGCATCTTTTGATGACTTTATTGGAGTATGGCACAACTTTGTACCTAAACCATGGTGTGATAGGATAATGAAATTTGGTGATGCTATGCTTGATCAGAAATTAGCTGATAAGATAGATCCACAAATTAATGATGTAATGCCAATTACATCTGATCATAGTAATGAAATAATGTACATGGATGGTCAATCTATGTACAATGGTAAGCATAATCGTCAGGATGAATCATTTCTATTAAATTATACTGATTCTGGTTGGACTACGCAATGCAATCAATTTCTTAAATCATGTGTCACACATTATATTGATCATTATAGTGTATTGCAGAAGATGGGTTTCTTGTCATCAGATAGTAAGTTTCAAAGAACAAAACCTGGTGGTGGATATCATATATGGCATCACGAGAATGGATCATACTTTTTTCATCAAAGAGAAATAGTGTGGATGATATATCTTAATGATATTGAAGAAGGAGGAGAAACTGAATTTTTATATCAAAAGAGAAGAATTAAACCAACACAAGGTACTGTAGTTATTTGGCCTGCTAATTTTACTCACACACATAGAGGTGGATTACTATGTGGCGACAAAGATAAATATATATTGACAGGATGGTATACTAAATCTGGAGAGAAATAGATGGCAGTAGCAACAAGAAAAGCAATGCTTGAAGTTGATTTTGTTAATGAAATAGCAATATATCACGATAAAACATTTCTTATTCCACCACCAAGTAACAATCCTAATGTGGTTAGATATGAGGTGCCAAAGTATACCTTTAAATCTGGTATGAAAGAAAAGTTCTTAACAGAGGTTGTTGGTTCATATTGGCATGATCCTGATAAAGATGAATTACAAACAGTTATATTCTATACTGACAACACCTGCTTTGCACAACGTAGGAAATTGACATATAGTTTTGAAACTCAATCAAATTATTATAAGTCATATCAATTCACTGCTCCAAATCAAGATCAAATACTTGAGTTGAGGAATAATATAATATTGTTTCTTGATGCAATTAAGTGGGTAGAGCAAATAGAAACTATCCAGATGACCAGTAAGATTGATGATGAACTATTATTCTTTGATCAAACTTATGGTAAGAAGAAAAGACAGAAAGAAGTGTCTTTACAAGCATGTGATTGGAGAGTTTTACCTGACATAGATGATAGTTATACTGGTGAAAAGGATGAGTGGAAGAAATATAGAGCAGAGTTAAGATCATTACTGATAAAGAAACCACAAGATTTTACTACACCACTTGATTTCTTTAAAGATATAACCACTATGAAGTGGCCAGTTGATCCTAAAACATATCGTACAGAATATCCTAACGGTCAAGATGCTAATGGTGATGCTGTTGAATATCTTAAAGCAGATGATCCAAAGCAATGGGTACAAACTGTAAATGAAGCTGCAACAGATGTTTGGAATAATAGATTACTTGCTATGAATGAATTGCGTGATAGTTATAATAATAGTACACAGATTGTTACTGCGGAATTGAGAACATTTATGAAGAAAATAAAATTAGAGGATATGGTTAGTGATGGTATAGATTATACTAAACTGTATACTCAAGAAGAATTTGATGCTCTTGGAGAATAACTATGACTATTAGTACAAACTATCAAGTATATGATCTAGAGACTGCTATTGGTAAGTATGCTGCAAGTATAAAACAACCTGTATTATTCCTTCGCACTACTGGGTGGAGTAATAGTAATGATGTTGATAAGATAAATGCATCAAGAGCAATTTATATTAATACTGTTCCAACAGACATGTATAATCAACTGATTACTGGTGAGTGGCATGTTACTGTGTTGGATGAGTTGAGTGACATTCAGCAGTTCGTTTCTGATACATTTCCTACATCACAAGCACAAGTTGCTGATAATCCAGAGATGTACATATATTATGCATTGTTTAATGATCAAGGACAAGTTATAGATTCCAACGAATGATATTCTCTGATACCTATACATTCCATAAAAGATATAGTCTCACGACTCAAACAGAGTTGGATGAGTATTCTGAAATGCCATGGTTATATACACCATTGGTTGATACACAATACAATCCTGCTACAATATCTACTGTTACCAAGCAGAATTTGAACAAAGTGCTTGATTGGCGGTACACAATGAAGTCTAGAGATGTAATTAAAAATGAGTACAAGGCACTTGGTATCATCCATACAAATGAAAATGCAATAAAATCATACGTTAGTAAGTTCGATCTCTCGTATGATATACTACGTAGAGAGAAATCACATTATATCAAGGGAACAAGCACAGAACATTTGAATGATGTGTGGCAAAAAATAGAAAATGTTTTGAGTGTTAATGATGGTACACGTTTGGTTGGTATGACTCATGACGAGTATGGTACAGCAAATGGTATTACTGTTCGTGCCCATACATATGATCTATCATCATTTAATAGTCCACTGTTATCAGCATTGAATGAGTATAGCACAAGAAATTACTTGCATGTAGGTGGTCAGTTAACTATCTGTCCTGATAAGGTGATATTTAATACGGATTTCAAATATCCACGAGTCATTAGTGGTATGAAAGAGTATAAGAAGTCAGAATTTAAGGTTATGACTGGTGAAGATATGATGAATAAGATCAGACCATCATTCTATCAGGGTTTAAACAGACATATATTTGGGTTTAAGCGTTACAATCTATTGACACTTGACCAATGTAAGTATATACTAGAAGACATCTACCAAACAATAGGACACCCAAGTGCTGATTTCAAAGTTAATTTGCAGTATGTATTCTCTAGCGACGGTACTCTCACTGACATTATTTGTAGCAGGATATGTTATGACCAATTCGAACACTGCGAAAAAGTAGAGATGTTTGTCACTCCAGAAGGAGTAGATAGAAGAGCAACACCTATAGTATATACTGAATATACAGAAACTGGATTAAGTTATAAA
>Ga0163180_10001484_pt1 | contig 13330 bp, 15 predicted proteins | sample AtlANTMetagenome_2_FD_109647 | JGI IMG/M metagenome (GOLD analysis project Ga0163180, IMG submission 109647) | Marine eukaryotic phytoplankton communities from the Atlantic Ocean - Atlantic ANT 4 Metagenome | ecosystem: Environmental > Aquatic > Marine > Oceanic | place: North Atlantic Ocean...
ATATGGAGGTAAAATAATGTCACACTGGAGCACTGATATGGTCGTTGACCAAGTAATAGATGAGGTTGCTGATATGACATCTAAAGAAGTTAGCGACGCTCTTTTTGAAAGAAAAATTGTTCTTCACTATTCTGAAAATGCTAGAGACATTCTAGCTGACAAATTGTTTGAAGAAAAACTTGAAGCGAGTCCTTACTAATGGCACAAGTACACGAAATGTTATACATGAAAATGGATAATGGTGAATATATCTATGGTACTAATTTAGACATTGGTAAATACTCAGTAAAGTTTGACCCACCACTTGAATGTGAACATGAGTTTGACCATGTACCACCTATGAAACTAGAAGGACAAGGTGGCTACTCGGATGGTTCTAAAGCATTCAAGTATGTTGGTACTGACCACGATCCTATGTCTGCTTCTCATGGAGTTGCTGAACAGAAAGAAGGTGTTGATGCTCGTGGTGAAAAATACTTGTATAAAACTAATGGCTGGGACTATAACACAGGTGAACTGATTGACGAGGAAAAATGGTAAAAAGTTTTAAGACTTTAATTACTGAGCAAAAAAATGTTCATATGGAACATATTGAAGACATCCTCTTTGACGAGGGTGTCGCTGGTGCTAGACGAGCAATTAATTTTATGCAAGGTATGCGTGATATGTTAGCTGGTAAATCTCCAGGAAAAGTAAATGCTACAGTAAAATGGGATGGTGCTCCAGCAATCTTTGCTGGTACAGATCCTAGAAATGGCAAAAAATTTGTTGCTAAAAAAGGTATCTTCAATAAAGATCCTAAAGTTTATTACACACCTGCCGATGTTAAGAAAGATACTTCTGGCGATCTTCAAGCAAAGTTATTAATTTGCTTGCGATATTTACCTAAGATCTTGCCAGATCGTGGTATCTTTCAAGGAGACTTAATGTGGGCAGGTCGTAATGATTTAAAACTAAAAGATATAGATGGTCAGAGTATGGTGACTTTTCAACCTAATACTATCGTCTATGCTGTTCCTGCCATATCAGGTTTATCAAATGTCATTCGTCGTGCTCATATGGGTATTGTCTGGCATACTGAATATACTGGAAATACATTCGATACTCTTAGAGCATCTTTTGGTAAGAACATTGCTAAGAAAATGAAACAGCCTGGGATCTTAGGTGGTGATGTTTGGTTTGATGATGCTACTTATAAAGATGTATCAGGTCAAGCATCTATGACTGCTAAAGAAACAGCTGAGTTTACTAAGCAACTATCTGCTATCGGTACTCAGTTTAGAAAAGTAAATGCTAATCTATTGAACAGTATTAATGCTAATAAAGATTTGCTTGTTAATATCAAAGCATTTAACAATACTAAGATAAAAGCAGGAAAAAGGATTACCAACCCAAGCCAGCATGTGACACAAATGTTTCATTATATTGCTAACAAATATGCGAAAGAAATAGATAGCAAGAAAACTGAAGCTGGTAAGAATACTTGGAAAGCTAAAAAGAATGATGTGGTAAAGTTCTTTATAAATGACAAACAAAAAATCGTTGAGATATTTACACTGATGAATATGATGGTGGATGCAAAGCAAACACTAATCAATAAGATGAACCAAATAGGATCTATGAAGACTTTTGTTAGGACTCGCAGTGGGTTTAAAGTGACAGGAGTTGAGGGTTATGTGGCTATTGACAAGATGTCAGGGAAAGCTGTAAAACTAGTAGATAGACTAGAGTTCTCTAGACTCAATTTTTCTCCCGAAATTTTGAAAGGTTGGAATAAGTAAGATACTAAATATAGGTATTGCGAGCAATATGTTGCTCTTGTTAATCGATGGGAAAACTATAAATGAAAGATTTTAAAACACTTCTTAACGAAGTACCAAGCAAAAAGATGGTCATAGGATTCGGAAGATTCAATCCTCCGACGACTGGTCATGAGTTGCTTATTAACAAGGTCACGCAATATGCTCGTTCAAAAGGCAGTCCTGCCAAAATATATGTCACAGCTACTGAAGACAAAAAGAAAAATCCACTAAAACAAGAAAGAAAAATATACTACATGAAGAGGATGTTCGGTATGAATGCTCCTCTCGTTCCAACGAAGTCGCCTAATCAAAGAACAATTATAGAAGTAGCAAAGCATCTTAATACAAAAGAAAAGATTACTGAACTAACACTTATTGCTGGTAGTGATAGGATTGCTGAATATAAAAGATTACTCAACCAATACAATGGTAAAGATTACAACTTTGATAAGATAACTGTATTATCTTCTGGTCGTAGAGATCCTGACTCTGATTTAGCTGAAGGAATGTCAGCAACTAAAATGAGAACTGCTGCATCTTCAGGCAAGTTTACCGATTTCAAACGAGGTGTCCCTCGTAGAATGTCTATCGCAGATAGTAAAAGATTATTTAACGAAGTAAGAAAAGGTATGGGTCTGCCACCTATAAGAGAAGAAATAGTATTACCTACATCTGAACTAAGAGAAGATTATGTAGCGAAGAAAGTATTTAACATCGGAGCAGTCGTTGAAGATGACAAAGGTGTTTACGAAGTTATGGATCGTGGTGCAAATTATATCAGTGTATCTGACGAAGATGGCAATGTATCTAAAAAATGGCTACACGAAGTTCGTCAGATCTCTGAAAGAAATACTGTAAATGATTACCACTCTAATGATGAACTCGTATATAAAGGATTTACTACAGAACACTTTCATAACTATTATGAAATAAAAGATAAGTTTTTAGATTTATTTGAATCAGATAAAGATCCAGTTGCTATACTTACTTGTTTAAAATTAGTTGACCAATCATTAAAGATATTAGAAGAAGGTAAGTCTAGAGGATACGCATTAATAGAAGAAGCAGGTGCTGACTCTATCATAAAAATGAAACTTGCAGACAGTCTAAATAGTATTGGTGAACTAGAAACACATGATTATCTAGACCAAATAAATGCCGACTTGGCTGACTTACTAGCAAAAGAACCAAATATGAGAAAAGAATTACAAGAACAAAAGAACTTAAAAATTGACCCACAGAATAAATTTAGATTTACTTCTGCCGATAGGATTAAGGTCGCTAGAATTATCGCTGGTTCACTAGGTATAGATAATCCTGAAAAGATGTCTAACCCAACTCAACTTATAAACTTCGGTCTAAGAAAATTAAGAACCAAAAGAGTCACTCCTGAGTTTGCTGAAATTGTAAAGAAAATGTTACAGACTGCAAACACAGCAGGTATCGATTACGATCGTCAATATTTACCAGCTATCATGAGAACAGGTAAATTTAAAGTAGAACAAAAATCATTTAAAGACTTCATGAACGAAGTATCTGGCTCAGGTGTAGATCCTATTATTGTACAGCTTAGAAAAAATATTAATCTAAAAGGTAATTACACATTCGAATTTACTGATGGATCTAAAGGCAAGATGTCTCCTGGTGCGTCAGAAGGTATTCTAAGAAAATACGAAGGACTAAGACGACCTGCTCAAAAATTAAATGTGTCAAGAGGTATGGGTAAATCCATGAAATCTTTAAAAGACACATTATCAAACTTTGATGCAGTAGCAAACAAAGAAGATCCTAAAGCTAAAAAGTCAGGTAGAGATGAGCCACTTCGTGGATTAAAAAATCCTATGGACGAAGAAAAAGAATATAAGCCACATATGATGTACGATCCTAAAACTGGCAAAGGTGTAATGGCAAAGAAAAAAGCTGACCACGATAAGCTAAAGAAACTAGGATATGACCATGACGATCCTTCTACTAAACAGATAGAAGAAAATAAAGGTGTGGCAGAGAAAGCTAAAAAGTCTGGTATTCCTAAAGGTATATTAATGAAAGTTTACAACAGGGGAATGGCAGCATATGGTACAGGGCATCGTCCTGGTGCGTCACAAGCACAATGGGCAATGGCTCGTGTAAATTCTTTTATTGGTAGAGGTAAAGGAACTTGGGGCAAAGCTGATAAAGATCTTGCAGCAAAAGCAAGAGCAGCAATGAAAAAAGAAGAAGTTGCTGAAGATGTAAAAGCTACTAAAGAAAGAATTAAAAAAGAAAAAGATGCTGATAAAATGAAGCATGATAAAATGATGGATCGTGCTAGAACACAAGATGCTCTAAAGAAAAATAGGGAAACGAAACCTATGAAGAAAGAAGAATCAGAAGGGAAAAAAGGTATAATGGGTGTAGGTTCCGATGTCACTCGTAAAGTACGACAAGGTCTAAGAGCAGAATTAATGATGCGTATTGCTATGACTAAAAAGAAAATGGCAAAAGCTGAAAAGGGATCTAAAGAGTTTGAAGAGTTATATGCTGAATATAAAAAGTGTAAAGACAGAATGAAAAACCTTCCAGGCAAAGAGGGTGTAAACGAAGAGAAAAAGAAAGGAACTCATAAGTATTATCAAGGTGTATCTAGTAAAGATAAGAAAGCTAGAAAGGATGAGTTTGAAAGAGATGCTAAAAAGGATGATGACGATCCTACAAAATACGATCCTGCTGCTGGAGATCTAGATAAAGATGGCGACTTCAAGAAAACTAAAAAGTCTAAACATACTAAAAAATATGAAAAGAAGTATGGTAAGAAAGACGAAATGAAAGAAGAGAAAAAGCCAAGTGTTGATGAGGTAGATCCTTCAAGTAATTTTAATATCGCCAAGTCTATTATGTCTTACAAAGATTATAAAAAGATGTTAAAACTTGCTGGTGGTATTGAGAAAAGAAATGTAGATGGGACTATGGAAGTAGATAAGAAATCTACTAAAGATGAAAAAAGATTTAAGCAAGTTGACGAAGAAAAGAAAAACTGTGGTTGTGGTAAAGACCCATGTGAAACTTATGGAGATTTACCAGAAGAAAAAGAGATGACTGATGCTCAAATGAAAAAACGAGAAGATATCGTTAAGGGCATGAAAGATAAGACTGCTGATTTTAAAAAGAGATATGGTAAAGATTATAAAAATGTAATGTATGCTACAGCCACTAAAATGGCTATGAAAGAAGCTGCAGGTGAAGAGATGGAGAAAATAGATATCGAAAAACCTGTAGAAACTGAAGACAAACCTAAAGCTGACAAGATTAAAAAAAAATCTGGGACGCCAAAGTCTGACGACCCATACGATCTAGAAATATTTGTAGCAGATCCAAAAGCTGACGCAATGCTTGACGAACTTACTCCTGATGAAATAGAGAATGTTGTTAAGATGTTTGACCCAGAACAAGATCCTATGAATTCTAAGTTAGATATATTTGACCTATATGATGACGAAGAACTAGCCATAGAAACTGAAGATGAAGATGGCGAAGTAGAAATGGAAGAATTCGAATGGCTAGGTGATGATGTAGAACAACAGTTGAACGAAGTATTATCTAGAACTGAAAGAATTAAAAACCGAGTAAGAGTTAGAAGAACAAAAGCAAGGAGAGCAAGAAGTTTACGAATCGCTCTCAGACGACACTCTTCTACACAGGTAATAAATAGTAGAGCAAGACGATTAGCAGTTAAGCTATTAAAAAGAAGATTCTTTAAAAAGCCACCAACTCAATTATCTGTAGGTGAGCGAGAAAGAGCCGAAGCAAGAATTGCTAAGATGCGTCATGTAGTAAAAAGGATCGCTCTAAAACTAGCACCTCGTGTTAGACAAATGGAGAAAAAAAGATTACATGGTAGAAAATCTGCTAAAGCAGGATTTAAATCAGCATTAGCTGGTGGTAGAATTAGAACTGCTGCGAAACAAACAGGTCGTAAATATAAAGGCAACACTGTAGGACAAAGATCTAGAGCAGGTAAAGGTTATGGTGGTGCAACAGGTAAAAAATATGGGGGAGTCAAAAAACGATGAAGACTTTTAAAGAACATAGAGAAGATGCGATAGACGCAGTATGCGAAGCTATGGAACTTCCTACACTTGAGGAAGCAAAGTATCAAGGCAAAACTGTCACACTTAACGATCCTATTCGTACATCAGAAAATAAAAACAAAAAATTTAAAGTATATGTAAAAGGTCCAAAAGGTAATGTCGTTGTGGTTCGCTTTGGAGATCCGAACCTAAGTATTAAAAGAGACGATCCTAAAAAGAGAAAAAGTTTCAGAGCAAGACATGGGTGTGATAATCCAGGTCCTAAATGGAAAGCGAAGTATTGGTCATGCTATCAATGGAGAGCAGGCAAAAAAGTAGACAACTAAAATCATTAATAAAGTGGAGATAATATGAGTAGTGGTAATAATGGTCCAGTGGATATTCCCGAAACTGATGAAGAATGGGATAAAATAATCGCTGAAGAACAGCAAAAAGAAGAAGAGTTAGAACAGCAAATGGGTGAAGACCCATATGTTTCTAGTTTAACAAAACCTACAGAACCAAATCCTAGTGTAAGTTCCGATCCTAATGCTCCTTTGCCAGAAGGTGTACTTAAGAAAGTTATGGGTATGTCTATTCCTACAAGGGAAAAACAACTTGAGGATTATGAGAAGTATAAGGAAGCAACTGCTAAAACTACTGACCAAAATAAAGTAAAGTGGGCAATCGAACAAATCGGCAGTACTAATTTAGATGGTGCACAAGAATGGTTAAAAGAAAACAAGAATGAAATGGATGAGTCAAAAAGACTTACCATTACTGAAGGACAAGCTGTTCAAGTACATTATGTTAAAGAAATATCTGAAGAAGAGTTTGAAACTAAAATTATTGAAGGATTAGCTGAGATTAAAGGTATGGAAGTATCTGAGATAATGGATGCTGGTGGTATGGATGCTCACCTCGTAAGAGATCTAGATGTTGACTCACTTGATGCTATCGAATTAATTATGGATGCTGAGGATATGCTTGGTGCCCAAATAGAGAATACTGAGATTATGTGGGTTAAAACTCTTAGAGATGTATTCACAGTAATACAGTATAAAATTAATAATGATAATATGCCATATCCTATTCCTGAATTTGACGAAGAGGATATTATCTTTAGACCACAAACTGTTGTAGAAGATGGTAAAGAAGTACATAAAGGCAACTCTGCTTATAAAGCATTTATGGCTGGAGCAGAGGAAAGAGCAGAAACTGATAAAGAAATAGATGAATATCTAGCCGAAGAAGAACGCAAAATGAAAGAACTTTTAGAAGATGATGACGATGATTTATCGATAGGACATAACAAATGATGGATTATTTGTCATTATATGAGTCCGAAAGGCAAAAAGTTCTAGAACTTGAGGGGAAAATTCGAGAACTAGAAAGTAAATTAGAACTAAATAATAGTAAATTAATCAATGAAGGAGAGTCAAATGACTAATGAAGATGAGAAAGTGGCTGTAGAGAATGAAACTCCAGAAGCTACTCAGGAAACTGAAGCACCTGTAGAAACTCCAGCAGAAGAGCCAAAAGCTGAGGAAACTCCAGCTGAAGCACCTGCCGAAGTTCCTGCTGAAGAACCAAAAGCTGAAGAGACTCCTGCTGAAGAAAAACCAGCAGAAGAACCAAAAAGCTATGGTGATAGACTAAGGGATGCTGCAGTAAGTGAGTTAGACACACTTATTAAATAAGGAGACTAACATGTCAGAGGTATTAGGTTATCAAGAATTTCAAGAAGCGATGGATGCAGTAAATCCAAAAGCTGTCAAGAAAAAATTTAAAGATAGGAAAGACAAAGACATCGATAATGATGGCGATGTTGATGCATCTGACAAGTATTTACATAAAAGACGCAAAGCTGTTTCAAAAGCTGTAAAGAAAGAAGACATGGATAAACCTATGACTTCTGCCGAAAGAGCAAAAGCTATGCAGAAAAAGGCAGATAAAGTAAAAAAAGATGCCGAAGCCAAACTTAAGAAAGCGAAAGGTCTTACAATGGGAGAAGGCAAGTATGCAAAATACTCCGATCTACTTCTAAAGAAACAACGCATGAAAAAGATGGGTCAAAATACTATGGTAGTCGACAAAGAAATAGAAGCTGAAAAGAAAAAGATTCAATCAGCAGGTCCAATGACACCGAAGAAAGAATCGCTTGATGAAACGAACTATGGCATATTAAAAAAAATGATGGACCAAAGAGCCAGAATGAAAGCTATGGGTCAGAATACTGATTCTATTAGTGCCAGAATTAAAAAAGCCAGAATAGATTATGGCAAAATGCTCAACAAAGAAGATATTGATGAAGAAATGCCAGCATCATTTAAAGCCATGCTTATCCAAAGAGATAAAATGAAAAAGTTAGGGCAGAATATTGATGCTATTAATGCCAAAATTAAAAAAGCCAGAGCCGATGCTATGAGAATGACCTTTAATAAAGAAGAATCATTAGACGAAAAAGGCAAAGGACTTTACTATAACATTAACAAAAAAAGGAAAGAGGGAAGACCTATGAGAAAAAAAGGCGAGAAGGGTGCTCCTTCTGAAACTGATTTTGCAAATGCTAAAAAAACTGCTCAAGAAGAAAGAGAAAACTGTCATTCAAAAGACCACGATTGTGCTACTGTCGTAGAACATATTGTATGGGGATTCGGAAAGCCAGTTTATGAAAGTCACGCAGTACCAACTGACGATGGCTATGTAGAGTGGTATGATGTAGAATTTGAACATGGTATTGAAAAAGAAGTACCAACTGAAGACTTAAAAATCTACACTACTGAAGCACACGAGAAAAAAGAAAAAGATAAAAAGAAAATGCTTCCTGCTAAAAAGGGCAAACATTCAGACGATGAAGAGATGGATGAAGAAAAATATTCTGACTCTGAAATAAAAAGAGCTGTAGAAATAGCTAAGAAAATGGCAGGATCTAATTATACAGGTGCTAGTAATGCTATCGAAAAAATGAAAAAAGGATTATCATCTGTAGGAAAAGTTAAATATGCTTTGAGAAAAGCAGCAGAAAGTTTTGAGACCTTTAATGGTCTAACTATATCGGAAGTCCAAGAGATTGTAAAAGATCTTACCGACTCTGCCCAAGACTACATTAAGCTGGTGGAAGATGGAGACGTAAAGTCCGTCGACGAGCCAGAAGTTGAGCCAGTCAAAGGGATGCCCTTATCATTTAAACAATTTAAATCTAAAATAGGAGACTAATATGGCAATGTGGGGAGACTCGGATTCACATGTGAATCGACCAAACTGGCTAGAAGTCGGGCAAATCAAAAAATTAAATGTAACAACTTTAGGAAGTGGATATGGTTCTGCTCCTTCTGTTACAATTGCTGCACCTGCTTCTGGTACTCAAGCAACAGGAACTGGAGTATTATCTGGTTCTACTCTTGCTTCTATCACTATAACAGATCCAGGGGATGGCTATGTAGCAGGTGATGCTGCTGGTGTAACAATCGCTGCACCAACATCAAATACTGTTGCTACTTCTGCTGTCACTACTGCAACTGATACTATTACAACTGGAACTCATAACTTAAATACTGGTGACCAAGTTGTATATGCTAATGGTGGTGGAACAGATATCACTGGATTAACTGGTGGTACAACTTATTTCGCAATTAAAGTTGACGCAACTAATATTAAAGTTGCTACCAACAAAACTCTTGCCGAAGCTGGTACTGCAATTACACTTACTGGCACAGGTAATAACTCACAAACTTTCGCTGGTGTACAAGCTGTCGCAAGTGTTGTAAAAGCAGGAAACAAATATTCTGCTGCGGACATTATGTTCGTTGACACTGACGAAGCTGCCCTTGCTCAAAACAAAGCAAGAGGTATCACTGGTGCTGGTTGGTGGACTTTAAAATCAGGCAAACAAGATTCAGACGGAAATACAAGGTATCAAGCTGAATGTATAGTTGCTATGGCTCGTACTGCATCTCAAGCAGGTGACGATGCTGCTGATGATGCTATGGTATCTGATGCTGCTAACTCATTCGCTATTACAGTACAACCTGCTGCTGCCACTACATCAAGTGGAAACGCAACATTCACTCTAACAACAGGTTCAGTAGTTGGAACTATCGGAGCACTTAATTACAAGTGGCAAAGACAAACTGCAACTGGAACTCGTTGGACTGACATCAGTGCTTCACTCGATGGTAGTATCTACTCAGACTTCGCTACTGCAACATTAGCAGTTGCTGGTGTGACTGACACTACTCATGATGGTAAGAAGTACAGGGTGAAAGTAAACAGTGCGAATGGTGCACCAGAGCAAGTCTCTAATGGTGTAGCAACACTAACATTCGGATCTTAATAGCCGATCAACATAAACCTAGAACTGTGGGAGGGTTGTAAAAAACCCTCCCTATTCTGCAAATATAAAATAGGAGTAAAATTATGGCAGACCAAAAAATATCAGAACTAGTCGCAGCAACCTCTGCTGCAGGTGCCGACCTCTTGAATATCGTTCAAGGTGGCTCCAACAAAAAACTAACAGTCGCAAATTTATTCGCTAACTTGGATACACCAGTTATTATTAACGAATCTGGTGGTGACCAAGATACTCGTGTCGAAGGATTAAACGACAACAATCTATTATATGTAGACGCATCTACCGACAGAGTCGGTGTAGGTGTTGCTACTCCCACACAAAAGCTAGATGTAAATGGTGATGTAGCTATTAGTGGTGGTTCTTTATACCTATCACAAACTGCTCAATCATCAACAGGTACATCAACTGCTGACTTAACAAAAGCTGTGACAGAACTTACTTTATCATCTGGTTCAGATGCTGCATCACTAGCTAATGGTACAGTGGGACAAATCAAAATTTTTGTAGTAGTAGGTGGGTCAGGATCTTGTGTCCTTACTCCTACAACACTTAATGGTGGAACTACAATTACATTTAATGGTATAGGTGACGCAGTCACTTTACTATATGTTGCAACAGTAGGGTGGACTGTTATAGGTTCAAACTCTGTAGTTGTAGCTTAATATATTATTTTAGGAGATAATTATGGCAGATTATGATGTTAATGCGAAACTTGATGCGTACAGAGAATCTATGAAAAAGAAAGAAGAGATTCTCGTACAATTAAATCAAGGTGTAGTGAATACACAGGCTGAGATACATATGCTTACTGGAGCAATACAAGCACTAGAGGATATTGTAAATACACCTGTAGAAGATAAGAAGAGTAATGATAAAAAAACTGACAGAAAATAATTTTCTTCAGTTCGCTCTTAATAATTATGACAACCCTTCTTGTGCTACACTAGAAGAGTTTGAGGATGATTTAAAAAAGTTTTTATATCTTAATAAATTATTACAAAGATATACTAAAAACAAAGATCTTAGAGAAAGGTTAATTTTAAATCATATAATTGTAATTTATAATTTATGGGGAGATGCTGCAACTGATATGCTCTTCCACAAGGTGGACGAAGAACATTGGAGTGCACTTATTGTATTCCTAACTTTTCTGGGAAGACTACCTGTCTTTATTCCTGGGACAACTATTCGTTCAACAAGTTTAGAACATGATGAAAATATCGTGGAGATACTAAGAGAAATATGAGTAAAACAGTAGATAATATTATTGCTTATAGAATCATATCTATGTTAGTAAAACCTTTTAAAGATACTGATGCTTTCAAAGAGGGTATTATAGATGAGAAAGGTAAAATTTTAAAGAAGGCAACTAAGCTGACTACAACTAAAGAAAAGAATGCTTATACCTTTTTACATAGATTAGTTTTTAAATTAAAGCAATTCGTAGAAAAGGTTCCAGGTGGGAAGTCTCGACTTGGCTCACTTGCTGCTGCATATTATCTTATCAGGGAAGCATATGAAGGACAAGAGTCTGTTCATATATTAGAAGAAAAGTTTAACGACTTAATAGCAAAAGATATATCTTTATTAGAGGAAGAGTTATTAGTCGAAGAAGTTATTGAACACCTCTATTGGAATATGTTTAATATAGAAGCAAAGTCGCAGGATGAAGCAGTTGCTGCTAATTCTGTCGCAGGTGGGGGAGTGGATTTATCCCCAACAGTTAGAATGAAAAAGGGTAGAAAGTTTGCTACATTTAATGTTAGCGATGATGTCCTTAAGAAGTTTAAATCAGGGAAAAAGAAATATTCTAAATGGAAAGAGTATTTGAATATGGAAGATGACGCACAGTCAGCTATATACAATTATGCTCGTAAAAATCCAAAAGGAGTTATCATCTTACAAAATAAAGCTGGTGACACAAAAGCAATTAGATTCAATAGAAATGGTGGAGGAAGTTGGCGACATATCAAGAGACCTGTAAGTAGGTCAGTTGGTAAAAGCACTATGCTTAACCAACCACAAGATATCGTAGTATCAACTACAGCATTATAATGTTTTCATTAATTACTATACTTGGGTGGATACCCACTTCAGTTTACTTTGGTATAACAGCAGTTGGTTTGATAGGACTCGTTGTAGTTTCTATTTTACCACTGATTCCTAAAAGCTGGGGATTGATATTTGGTTTGTTATTCGGACTCGGATCGTTCCTATTAGGTGCTGTCTGGACAAGTGGTCCGATAATCGAACAACTAAATAAAATGAAAGAAGAAATGAAACTTATTGAAGCTGAAGCAGAAAAGGTTTCTAATGAATTGGCTATTGAATTTGAAAAAGATAGTAATTTAATAACAAGTAATGGAAATAAAATTAGTGAGAAAGTCAATGAACTACTTAATGAAAGTGATGATGCTAAGTGCAGTATTCCTGACGATGTTAGGGTGCTCCACGACAGTGCCATTAAAAATGAAGTTCCCGACACCACCAGAGGTTCTGATGGAGGAGGGGAAGAAGATGGAGACGATAGAGGAGAGGAAAAACTCAGACTCTCAGAATTAACAACGATAACTGTAGATAACTACACATCTTGTAATGAAGTAAGAAGACAATTACAACAATTACAACGATGGGTAGACGAAATGCAAAGGGTACACAACTATGGCGAGTGAAGTCGAAATAGCAAAAAATCAAGTTGAAATATCGAATCTAAAAGGAGATATTCAGAAGATAGATGAGTCTATTGAAAAAATAGGTGAAGCCACTTCTCAGATATCTAAACTTCTAGCAGTACACGATAATCGCCTAGATGCTGGTGATGAAGCTGACGAAGAAATAAAGAAAGATATTAAGGTACTACACCAAAGAATTACTGAGGGTGCTAAGGAAGTTGTCAGTGCTATCCATACATCAGAGAAATCCATCAATGAGACTGCCACTATTCAGCATACTAAGATGTCTCAGGAAATAAACAAATTAGACATGAAAGTAAATAAATTAGAGCAATATAAGTGGTATGTGATGGGTATAATAGCCACTGTTGCTGGGGGATTAGGACTTCTTGGCTATTTCATGTAAACTTTACTTTTAAGTTTTTTTATTATAGAATTATATTATGATTTATGTGG
>Ga0163180_10001485_pt1 | contig 13329 bp, 21 predicted proteins | sample AtlANTMetagenome_2_FD_109647 | JGI IMG/M metagenome (GOLD analysis project Ga0163180, IMG submission 109647) | Marine eukaryotic phytoplankton communities from the Atlantic Ocean - Atlantic ANT 4 Metagenome | ecosystem: Environmental > Aquatic > Marine > Oceanic | place: North Atlantic Ocean...
AGCAGGATACACCCTACACCAGCGCAACCCGACGATGAGCCGTCACCCACTCGATAAGGGTGGGAAGGTGAAGGGCTACATTGCCTTCTACAAGGGAAAGAAGATGGAAGTCAAAGCCATCTCTGCTCTTTCTGCCCGTGACATCGCGGCTGAGAAATTTCGTGCCCGTAGGCCCTATGACGTTGAAGTTGTCTTGGCTGAAAAAGGCGGCAAGCAAGTAACACATATGCCGATGTTCGCGTCGGAGGAGACCCCTATGACCCTCGCACACATCTTAGAGTCCGAAGGACTCAAGCTCGCTAAAGAGCATGCCTCCCCGGAAGCATTAAAAAAGTACCTTAAGGAACATCCCGACGCAGACCCCAAGAACCATACTGTAAAGGGGGAAGGGAAAGATGAGGGGGGTTCCGATGATGAGGGGCCATCGCAAGAAGACTTTGCCCGAATGGAGAAAAGTTTTGACTCATTCACGGAAAAGAATCCACCTAAAGCTCTGAGTAGCCTTAAAGGGATCAAAGATCCCGAGACCGGAGAGGACATAGGGGACGGCGGGGATCTTTGGAAGGAGATTAGTAAGGAATTTAAGGATGTGGATCGCTTTTCGTCTGGGGGCGGATACAAGGGGACAGTTTTGCCCGCTGCCAAAAATCCGGCTGGAGTCGCCAAAAACTTTCGGAAGGTGTTTGAAGAGAGCGACTGGGATATGTGGCTGGACGATTTGGGAGATGACAAGTCCAAAGTCCTTGATGCGTTAGAGAAATCTTACGCAGAGGCTCTCTCTAAGAAGGCAGCCCGCCCACGTCCTGAGTTTACCGTTCAGGGGTACAAGGGATTCACGGACCAGATTCGTGATCTGGATGTCCTTCACACCGAAGCGATGGAGTTGAAGGCTGAGATTGATGCTGCTGTTGCCCCTCTCCTTGAGCGTAAGGGCAAACTCGACAAGGAAATGAAAAAGATCCACACCATTATCAAGGAGGACTACAAAGAAAGCCTTGATAAAATCGGGAAGATCACTATCGAGCGTAAGACACAGCTTGTAGAGGCCCAGGCAGAGCTTTCCGTGGTAGCGCGGAAAGGAACCCTCAACCAAGTCAATGCGAAGCTGTTAGACGCTGTTACCGAACAGTACGGCGCGGAGGTAGCCGCCTTCATTAAGACGACGCAGGCTGCCCTCCAAGACTCTAATAAAACGATGGCGATTTCCTTCAAGGGATTCGAGATTGAGCGCAAGGCTGATGTCAAGGCAGCTTCCGAGAAGTCTGCTGGACTGGCCGATCTCCTTAGCAAGTTCCAAGACTACCTGCGGAAAAGCTGGAAGCGGGTTGTTGCCGTGGCTAAGAATGCCCTGGGAATGGTCGAGAGTGCTTCCGATAAGGTCGAGAAGGCCCACGGCAATCTCGAGAAGGCATTAGCCAAAATTGATGAGTACGCGGATAGCGATGAGTGGGACCCTGATATTGATGACCACCCTGCCCGTTATCCCCGATATGCTTCTGACCGTTCCACCCTTATCCGTATGGCTTCTGAGCTTCCCAAAGGGAGCGATGAGCGCCGAGCCATCCTGGCGGGTTTGGGAGGGGTAAGGTGAAAAATCTCCGAACCATATTAGCAGAAGAGGGCTTGGTTAAAGAAGCCAAGTTGAAGGGGGAGCGTCTGTACGATGCTCTCAAGAAGATCGTAGATGAGCACCAAGCAGCCAAGATTGACGGCATGTTGGTAGACGCTTTCTCCGCTTCTGCCGTGGTTCAGATTGCTGACGCCCTCAAGCCTGCGAACCGTCGCAAGTATCTGGATAATGGCAACATCCCTTGGATGGTTGACATCGCTTTCAAGCTGGGGCGGTAGTGAGGTCATGAGGGGTATGGTCCCTCATGAAGTTAGCCTTTGTTGATACGGAGACTACTGGCCTCAATCCCGACATAGCAGAAGTCATCGAGATTGCTATTATTCGGGTAGAGCCGGAAAAGCCTCCTGCGTACTACCAGACGCTCATTCGTCCTGAAAGGATAGAATTGGCGCATCCTAAAGCCTTAGAGGTCAATGGCTATGCGTCGAACCCGGAGAGGTGGGACAATGCCCCTCTCATGGCTGACGTAGGAAACCTCATTGTAGACACCCTCAAGGGGTTCACTTTAGTTGGCCACAATATTGCTTTCGATGAGGCGATGTTGAACGCCAACCTTCAACGCTCCAGTATTCACCGGCGTGTCCCCTACCGGAAGATTGACACGCAAATGTTAGCAATGGAACACCTCTACCCCTTGGGGTTGAAGCGCACCAGTATGGACTCCATCCGTGCCTTTTTAGATTGGGACATGGAAGGTGCTCATACAGCCATGAAAGATGCCAAGGACGCCAAGAAGTTGTTTGACCTTTTGTGGCGAATGGGCGGTGTTCGGTCACTGAAGCTGAAAGGAGGTTTACGGTGGCGCAGTTTTCAGAAGAGATTGAGGTGAGCGGAGTCACTTTTTACTGCGCGGAAGGCCCGGTTGATTTAGGGAAGCCTCTTTTGCCGGAAGTCCACTTTTCCCCTCGAAATGCCCGAGGGTTGTTAGTAGCATTAGGGTTGTGCGAGAGCGGCCATATGTACGGGGCTTTGGAACCAGATGAGATCCCAGGGGTTTTGCGACGCATCGTATTCCTTCTCAACCATCCAAAAGCCCGAGAGCCGCTTCTCCCCAAGAGTGCATTCCGACCCTCCCGGATTATCAAGTGCGCCTCTACAGGCCTTCCTCGTATCGTGAGAGGGGCGCGAATCATAGGGGGAGATGCGGTAGTTGTGAGCCGCCTTCGAGACTTGCAAGACTTATTACGGCAGGCCTCAGAGTTTGGTTGCGACGTTCATTGGGGGTGACGGTAAGTGGCCTATTATCACCTCGATAGGAGGATAGAGTTATGCCCAGCCCTAAGAGAGTGGCTTTCCGCTACAACATGCGCCGCGCACTCTTTCCGGTTGACGTGCGCGATGACAACAAGGATATTTCCTCCCCTGAGGAAATTGATAAGACGGTGCACTCAAACCTCCCTCCCTGGACTTCAGACGCGGCCTCGGACTTGGAAGGCGAGTCTCAAGAGTTTGGGGACGAGTGGGACGAGTAGGGGGTTCCCTAAATCCCTCAAACGGGTATTCCTCCTGGTGGAGGAAGTTTGACCCGCAAGCTCAGAGAGGTCGAAATCCCGATCCCCGAGGGGATGCAGGAGGCTATTTTAGACTTGCCTGTGATACAGGAAGGGGAGGAACCAACTACGGTTGGAGACTTAGTGCAACGGGCGCATGACGCCTTATTTAAGGCTAACGAGACCGTCCAGAACAGCGTGTTGGCGACTATGGCGGCAGAGCTGGTACTCAAAGAACAGCGTAAGAGAGGAACCCCTACAATTGTGTTGGACATTGAGGGAAACGCTAAATTGTCCGTCACTTACAGCTCCTCCGCTCCCCCTAAGGTGCTCACTAACGGAAAGGGTAAACTCCCTTCCCTCACGAAGCTGAGGGAAGAGGCCAAGGCTTTAGGGGTGGACATTTCGGATCTGGGACGGGGCAAACTTCAGATCATCCAACGACTGGAAGAGTCAAAGTCCCGGTAACAACCCTATGAAGGGACTTGTTGAGAGGTATTTATGTCGGGTTACGGCTACTGGGATTGGAATAATGGGTCTCAATGCGCCTTAGTAGGTGGGTTTAGCACCATTAAGACCAACGATAATGGTCGTAAGGTAGTGGTCAAGGATCCCGACCTACCTGCTGTGTTGGAAGATGAGTTTATCCTCCATGCGTTGCGAACCTCCCAAAAGGCTCGCGATGACTTTGATCGGCTGGTCCCTAACTTAGACCCTGTGTCTAAGGCTCGCTGCATCAAGTTAGCTACAGGCGCTACCAAAACTCAGACCTATATGGTGCGAACTCAAGAAGCTCAAGGTGACGCCATTCAAAAGAAAGAAGTGAAAGCAGGCGTCCACTTAGAGATGCCGAAACCCTAAATTAAAGGAAATAAAAATGTCCCACGTCCCTTACGCCTACTCCCAACGCCGCAACCTTGCTACTGCTGAACGCCGAAGGAGGCTCGCTCACGGTAAGGGTGCTGTGTCTAAGCCTGCGGCCCCGGCTGCCCCAGCGCCCGCTGAGGAAGCCCCCGCCGAAGCCCCCGCTGAGACTTTGGCTATTCTGGACGGCAGCGTTTCGGCGGTAGAGTCTGCATTAGCTACAGGGGATCACGATGCATGGTTAGCTCAACTTCTGGAAGCCGAGAAAGCGGGCAAGAATCGCAAGACGGCGATTGCGGCCATCGAAGCTCGTATGTAGCGTTCTTTAGCCCAGAGGGGATGTATGGCTTTTGCCACACCCCTGAGGGCGAAAAACACTTCCACATCAATCAGTTTCGTAAACTTTCCCCGGACGGACCTCCCCCCATTGTGGGGGAGGTCGTTCAAGTTCAAGGCTTGGTTTATCGGCAGAGCCGCCCTGTCAAATGCGAAGGCGCGGTCCTCTCATTTGACACAAAGAGGGGTTGGGGATTTGTGGCCGCAGGTAACAAGGAAAGGGTATTCCTTCATAGAAGTGACTGTTACGCAGGATGGCTACCCAATATTGGAGAAGAGGTCACTTTCTATTTAGGGCATAAAAATGGACGTGGCAGAGCGTGTTGGGCTACCCCTTCGCGGGTAGAGTAAGGCGTAAAGGAAACTTGATGACAAATAAGAATCCATTTGGAGGCCTCGTAGGTATGGGGTACACCCCCATGTCGGAAGATGAGCAAGAAGTCATCTCCCGACTGGTAGCGGCCAAAGATTTGCGCGTGGTCCTTAACGGTTGGGGATTTGTTGATGACCCCAAGATTGTTTTCGGTGACCTTCGCTTAGGCGTGTCCTTTCGGATGCATTTTGATCGTCCTGAAGTTCCGATGAATGTCACCTACTTCGACTTGGAACTCCGCACGAGAACAGGTCTGCTCCTCTTTAAGGAACGGCAGTCTTGTATGTATGCGGGTAAGCCCCTTCAGGTGGCAGCGGGCGTGTACTTAGATATGGTTTGGGACATTGCTATTCGGGCGATGGATCCCAAATTGGTAAAGATGCTCAAGCCCGGAGCCACGGGGCTTACTTCCCGTTGGCAAGACCGCGATACTGGCGACATGACCCTCTTTGGCAACAATAAGATGAATGACGCTACCAAAGCAGCTTTGATCAGGATCCGACAGGCTGAGGAGAGAAACAAGGTGGACGCGGCCAAGCAGGTCGCACGCGCCGAAAAGGGGAAGGCTACCTACTTCGAGGGAATGGGTCCAGACGGAAACCCTCTTCCTGGCGCTCCCACGGATTGGCATAAACCCAAAAGCGAGAAAGAGTAATGGCAAAAGGAAAGGTGCGGAAGATTGCAAACTTGGACCCCAAGTTTGGAGCAGCCGGTGAGTACTGGTTTATGAAGGTACAGGCCCCTTGGTCGAACGATGTGGAGGAGTATTGGCTTCTCACGGACCATGAGTATAAGGAAGCCGTCTCTCGCGCCGAGGCTAATCCTGAAGACATGGCGGACCTCTCTCGTGGGGTTTATGACCGGGTAGATAATACAAAAAAGAAGTTCGGAGCCGGTAGTCACTACATATGCGTATCATTAGTAGAGGACGGGGCTTCCAAGTCCCTCATGTTGACCGAGTTTGAACTTGAACGCATTCGCCAGAGGGTGGAGCAAAATTCAGAAGATATTGAAGCAAATAAGGAAGGCTGGCTTGCTGACCTATTTGACTAAAGGAGCCATGGTGGCTGATGAGGATGTGAACCCTGACGACCTTCTCCAAATTTGGAGAGCACGGCCAGTCCAGGGCGAGATTTTGCTCCTCATCGTTCGGGAGTCTATCCCAGATGCGGACCTGGCTGGCTTATCAGAGGTGTTTTCCGAGATCGCTCAAGAAACGGAATCCACCATGATCATCTTGAAGCAAAGCGTCTTTGAGAATTTTGAAGAGGTGAATCTGATGGAACTCTTAGCATTACGAGAGTCTCTTGACGAAGCCATAAACCAACATCTCTCCCAGACTCATGTGGGGGAAGCATAGGAGACAATGATGTCATTAGCTGCGAAACTGGACTCTATCATCGCCGTTCTTTCGGAAGCCCGAGAGGATGCCGAGAAGTGCGACAAGGGTAAGACCGGTTCCCCCGGAACGCGCCTGCGTAAGGCTTCCCAAGAAGCAAAGAAAAGTCTGGACGAATTGCGCAAGGAAGTTATTGCTTGCCGCAAACTTTAGAGGAAAAAAAGCCCTCTAAAGTTTCAAATCCCCCCTAAAACGAAACTTTTATCAAAAAAGTTTCGACTTTAGGGGGTATTTTGCGATACTCTTGGAATGGAGGTAAGTCATGACACCTTCCAAGACACGTTGGGCTCAAGAGAGGAATCTAAAGAGAGATAGAGAAGTTCTGATTTATTTGCTCACCCGAGCGGGGTGCAACCCTACCTCAGACATTCTCCTTCTCTTTGCCGAAACCCCACTTGGGACCTTGGTAGCTGCGGAAGCCTGATCACCAAGGAGTTCTTGCGCCGCCGTCATAGACGCGGGCCAGACCCTCTTCTATCAGTGCGTCATTAACGCACGTTTCATCGTCAGCCCAGACCTTAACCAAGAGCCTTCCGTACTTATCGGGCTTGGCGACTGAGTGGAGCACTACCCACTGACCGTCAATCAGCTCCCGTACCCGATCTCGGGCTTCATACCCCAGCTTCTTCTCGGCGGCGTTCTTAGTGCGGATCTCGGGAGTGTCGATTCCTAAGAGGCGGCACTTGGCTTGGACTCGAATGGAGAGGCCCAAATCAATCATGACAGTGATGGTATCCCCATCATAGACGCTTAGGACTTCAGCTCTGTACACGTAGGGGGTGGGGACGCTCACACCTTCTCCCAGCCGTCAACATAAGAGTACTCGCCATCTTTTGTCACTAAGATGGCGTCTGCACCCTCACTCATTGGGCCGCTTGGGGATCCTTCCTCAAATTCCTCTTCCCACCCCTCTACCAGTTGGGCTGCTTGCGCGTCTGAGAGGTTGCGCTTCCACAACTTTCTGCGCCCATTCTTCTCCGCGTACAAGTCTCCGCGTAGCCCAGCTGTTTTGGGCCACAGACCTTCTTGTTGGAGAATGGTGCGCAGTTTCATATCAAGTCCAGTAAGACCAGCGAGCGCCTTTGGGAAGGGCCTGCTTAGGCTTTTGTTTTGGCTCTAACTGTACCAAGGTTTTCTCAATCTCTTCCGTGAGGTTGTCCAGGGACATGTCAGACACGTCATATACTGGGGTGTCTCTTAGTGGGATTTGCTGCTTCTTTTCCATACACCAGGTTCCCATAAAGGGGGTATTGGATCTCAGAAAAACCCTAATATTGAGTACCGGAGAGGGTTTTATATGTATAAGGGAGATTACAAAGGGGACAGTCCTGGCAAGAAAGTTTCAAGACTTCGGACATGGATGCAGATGAGACAGGTCCACCGGATTCTTAACCTTCCTTACCATGGGGCTTTGGTCTTAGGGGGTCATGGTGGAGACATTGAGACTCTGAAAGGTTTGAACTTTGAGCATGAGTCCATCACGGCCATTGATTTGGATCCCTTCCTTACTGAGTGGTGCGCACACGAACACCCCAACATAAACGCCATATGCGGAGAAGCGGGGGACGCTTCAAGGAATGTTCGCTATAACATGGCTCATTTGGACTTCTGCGGAGGGTTGTCTGTTGACAACATACGCACGGTTTCGGACATTGTCGGAAACACCTGGACGATGCCAACGGTCTTGGCCGTCACCATGTTAAAGGGGAGGGAATACCTGGGAGGGGCAACCCAATCCCTCCTGGGGGATATTTCTCGCAGTACTCGACGTGAGATGTACAAAATAGCCCAAAAGAGAGACTCCCCAATTGGGAAGGCTCTGTTTAAGGGGCTTCGTTGTGACTGTGATAATTCCCCTAAGGGTCAGAAGTTAGAGGCGGGCGTGAAGTGCGGTAGCTGTGGCTCTAAGTTGGGGTACTTTGACCCGTACAAGATGGTTAATCTCGCCGAGGAGCTTCAGAGAGATCGTTTGAATCGTGGGGTAGGCCCTGGTAGTGAGGGCGGGGGCCTCTTTGCTAACGATGACTTTAGCATAGTGGAGAAAGCAGCTACCCCTGACGCTTTTATTGAGCGCGGCTATCTCAAGAAGAATGGGAGCCTTGGCCCCGTGGGTCAAGCCATAGCCCGAGCAAACGCCCTCCAGTACATTATAGATTGGCTGTCTTGGGCTAAAACCCTTCATGCCTCTAAGCTCGTTGGCCGGAGGGCAGCATCCTTAGAGCCGGTTGGCCTCCGCCTTTTGGGAACCTTGGGGTACCACTCCCGGGAGAAAGGCCAAAAGAAAGGTGGGACTCCTTTTATGACGGCCTTCTATCTGGTACGGCTCAAGAGGCAGGATGCGGGTATTGTGGGTTCTATGTTGCAGCATTTTGAAATGGAAAGGGCAGTGGTCGGGGCTAAGAGTACGCCCTTAATTTTCCACCATTCCATGGACATCAAAGCATCTGTAAGCTCGTTGGAGCCAACTGCGGCTGAGCTGGCTAAGGTCTTGCCAAATAAGACTGTGGCTAAGATGCTGGCCGTAGATCCTCGGAGCATCCCGGCTTGGAAAGCCCACCACTCTCGAGGTTCCTACCCAGTAGGGCCGGTAGTGCAGATGCAAGAAGGGGTGAAAGGCTTTCAACCCTTTAAGAGATGCGACCCGGAAAATCCTGAGGGAGTCATGGGCGAGACTTCTGCTTTAGGCTATCGTGGGAGCACCCCCTCTCCCACGAACCAACCTTTCAAAACCCTGGTGCGGGGGCCTCTGGAGCTGTTGTAGATGAATACCGATGAGCAACTTTTCAACCAAGCTGTGGCTTTTCAAAGGGCGGGTCAAAAAGCCGAGGCCCACGCCATTCTGACAGACCTAAACCGGAAGAACCCCAACAATGGGTACGTGTGGGGCACTTTAGGCGTTGTCGAATCGTCTTTAGGGCGCATAGCCGAGGCATTAGAAGCCATGAAGAACGCTTATGCCTTAGACCCGGCAACCGAGATTTGGAAGCAAGAGTTAGGGATGTTGCTGGTCGTTGTGGGAGATTTGGACGGTGCGGAATCTTTAACGAGAGGCCCTTCCATATCCTCGGCAATCATCAAAGCAAAAGTTTTAGAGGCTAAGGGGAAGTATTCAGAAGCAACCGAGATTTTGGAAGCCGTGATCTCTGAACCACCTCCCGGAATCTATGACGGGCGGGCACTTCCGGTGGAGTCTCAACTCTCAGTGGCCAAAATGCTATACGCTCAATGTTGTAGGCGCTTAGGCGACCCACTCAAGGGGATTTATGTGTTGAGCCGCCCTAACGTGGTTCCTTCTACCCCTCCACATATGCTCGGAGAGACGCTCCTACAAAATTGTGGGCTTCTATTTGAGAGAGGGCATTGCTTTGACGCCATGGGTGAATATGCTGCGGCTTGGGATTGCTTCTTAGCTGCTAATCGTTCCCAGAATGTCCTATTTGACCGGGAGTCATTCAAGGGTCAGATGCGGCGCGTTATGGAAGGGCCGATTGGACAGACTCATACGGGGAAGGGTGGGGAGCGGCTGATCTTCATTGTGGGGATTCCCCGCTCTGGAACCAGCCTCACCGAGCAGATTTTGGGGCGGCATTCTCAAGTCACCCCTATGGGGGAAAGGGATGCCATGTTTATCATGGGGAAGAAGTTGGATGCTCGGGGCTGGCCCGACCTATCCCCTGAGGAGATAGAGGAGTTTGCAAACCTATACATGGAAGGGTGTCCTGAAGAGGGTTACGTCACCGATAAGATGCCGGGTAACTGGTACCATACAGGACTCATTCGTCAGATTTTCCCCAAGGCCCAGATCGTTCATTGCATTAGGGACGCTCAAGATTGCTTAGTGAGTTGCTTCATGCAGCTCTTTAGCCATATGGGAATGTCCTTTACCAATTCCTTCGAGGGCCTCTCCCTCTACTATGAGTTGTGGAAGAGCTATGAGGTAGGAGGGTTGGAGCTATCGTATGAAGAGTTGGTATCCCATCCCGATGCCGCCATCCCTCAGCTCCTTGAGGGTTTGGGTCTACCTTTCGAGGAAGCATGTCTTCAACCTCACAAGGCGACCAGGCATGTGGCTACTGCATCCTATGCTCAAGTTAAACAGCCCATCCATTCTCGGTCTATAGGGCGCGGTGCCCCCTACGCGAAGTATCTCCCCTTCAAAAAGGAAACCCCGTGACCGAGGGTCACGGGGCCGGGTAGAGGGAATACCCTGGGGAAAGTCTAACTAACCTTGACAGACGCGCTGGGATCGCGGCCTGGAAGGGCCGATGAAGCGTTCACCTTGACGTTTGCGGGCGAGTTGCCTGCCTTAATTGCGCAACGGCGGGGCGTGCTACCTTTGTAGCCTGCAAGCCGGTTTGCGGGAGGGGCGGGTTGGTATTCGGAAGTGGTTGAGCGAGTCGCCATGGTTTCTCCAATGTGGGGTGTGAGCGTGCACTAATAGGCACTTCATATAGTCATAGTAGTGGGGGGTATGCCATACGGCCCTTCACGTAAGAGTGAGTATGCCTAATGAGCTTCCCGGTCAAAGCGATCCTATCATCTTCTTGGATATTGAAACCCTTCCTGCGAAAGAGGGAGACCCTTTATGGGAAAAGATACAAGAGCAAAGCACCCTCCCCCAGGATGAGGACTTTGAGGCGTACTTTGAATCAAAGCGGAAAGACACTGCCCTCTTCCCGTCCTTAGGACGTGTTTGGATGATAGGGTTTGCCCATAAAAGTGATGAACCCACCATCTTGGAGAGTGACGGCTCCATAGATGGGGAAGCGCGGGTGTTAGAGGAATTTTTAGAGCACTGCAAGGAGTGGGATAAGCCGTGGTGGGTCGGGCACAACGTGTCGGGATTTGACGTGCCATTTCTTCAAGTACGCGCCCTCCACCATCACCTTCCCGCATTGGCTCGAAAGATGGGCCGCTTGAGGGCAAAACCCTGGGAGCAAAGGGTATTGGATACCCAGACCTTATGGCCCTCCACTGGCGCGGATAGGTTCTCTAACTCTCATGGAATTAGGGGTACGCGCCGTTTAGATACAGTATGCTCCCTCTTAGGGATAGAAAACCAAACTGGGGTGATGGGCCCAGATGTTTACAACGCATACTTAGCGGGAAATGAGAAAGGCGTTAGGGATCACTTGCGTCAAGATGTAATCCAAGTGCGAGAAGTTTTTAAGCACTTATGGCCTGTATTGTGACCTTCGGGTACTGTTTAGAGTGGTCAAATCCGGTATAGTCTGATTAGCGGGAACTTTTAGAATTTGAATGAGGGCGAAGTTGAAATGAATAGAGTGTTGTTTGCACGAACTGAGCATGGTGGACATAAAGTAGAGGCAATGCCAGGAGGGTTTCAAGTTTACTGGCCCAAAGGTTCCCATACCTACCCCAGCGCCCGACAAACAATCATTGCTTTGGTGAACAGGACACCTACTCCCACAAAGCAGGCATATGATCCCCACCTTACGCTGGATCGTTACTTTAGGATGGGCCGGTACAAGCGGAGGACAGTCCCCTCGGTTGACACGTTAGCCCTCTTTACCCCCTCGGCCCCTACCGTTATAATCGCCCGCCCCAAGAAAGGGGTGGACTTAGAGAGGCGCTCTCACGAGGTTAGGAAGCTCTTCTTTGCTGGGTTTGGCCAACGGGTCTTGCGTTACGGCTACGATCCTGAAGATGTGTTACAAGAAGTCTACAAGGGCCTTTTAGTAAGGAACGCAGGGAAGTGCCCCTTTGACCCGGCTAAGTCGAGTTTTGGACATTACGTCCATATGGTTTGCGGATGCATAGTCTCTAACTACCGGCGTAAGTATTCCCGCTTGAGCCGCAATGAGGTCGTGGGAGTTCCAGGGTTAGAGGGTGAAGAGGATGTGGCCTCTTCCAACCTTTTTATGGTGGACCCCATTCAAGAGGGAGATGTTCTCTTTCGATCTTCAACCGGTATGTTGCGGGTTCGCATTTTAGACGAGGCCGAAAAAGAAGGTTTGAGCCCAGCGGTTGTCGGGGATTGCTTTGACTATATGTTGTCGGGACTCCTTCAACGAGAAATGGCGGCAGCAGCCCAAGTCCCTTTGTCGAAGGTGTCCCGTATCGTGCGGTTGATTAAGCGCGTAGCCACTGAATGGAGAACATAAAAAAAGCCACCCCGAAAGGTGGCTTTTTTATGAGGCTCCTACTAAGGGCGAAGGAAGTCACCGTAGCGGTCAGAGCCCAGCTGTCCAATACTGGGATCATTACCGCTTTCAAGGAACTCACCGTAGATAACGGAGCCACCATCTAAAATGTCCGTGATGGTGATATCTCCACTCTCAGTGATGAGAGCCGCATCACGGGAGAACCCTGAGTTGCTCCAAGAAGTCCACCAGCAGGTTTGGTAGTAGGTGACGAGAACATTGTGGCTGCCCTCAGTGTTGTCACCGCCGTGTTTGGCGCTATCCCCTTGGGCGAACGCTGTGACGCCGCCGAGGAATTCTGAAGTGGGGGCTGTAGCAGTAGTTGATCCCGAAAAGTCCGCATCAGCAATCTTAGAGAACACAATCTCTTGGCGAATGTCGAAAGGCCAGCGGTGGTGCTTCAAAGAGCGAACCGGACCCATAACGCCCGAGGCGTAGCCCGTAGCTTGCCAGATATTGGATAAGTAAAGAAGCTGACGTTCAATAGAAGCCGTCATAGGCTCGGTGACGCCTGGGACCAATTCGGCCACTTGGTCACCAAAGCCAACTCCCCGTACTGGCTCGACTGTGCGAGACTCGTTAGGGGTGAAGGTGCTTAGCACGCCAATTTGAAGGAGGGTGGTATTAGATCCGTACCCCGGAGCCAAGATGCGGCATTTCTGGGATACAACCGACCGAGTATTAGGGGTGGTCCCAATTCTATAGAGGGGGGAAGATCCCTGCAACCCGTTATTATCGTTTTGATCTTGGTTCGCCATTTCTTAGTACTCCTGAAAAAGCCGTCAGCGTGACTCTTCTACCCCCTGGCGTCATATAAGGTTCCTATTGAGCACGGGAGGGGCGGTTAGATTCCTATACTGAAAAGTAGGTAGCAAGGGCCGGTGATGAGCGACGCAAATACAAAATGGGTTTCGTGGGCTAAGGATGTTCTGGTCATCCTGGTAGTCCCCTTGATGATCTGGATCATCAAATTAGAGGTAGGGAACGCCCAACAGGATCTGCGCATCTCTCAACTTCAACAACAAATGAAGGAGATCGGGGAGATCGACACGCGTGTGCAGCAGAACGCGGTC
>Ga0163180_10001490_pt1 | contig 13302 bp, 15 predicted proteins | sample AtlANTMetagenome_2_FD_109647 | JGI IMG/M metagenome (GOLD analysis project Ga0163180, IMG submission 109647) | Marine eukaryotic phytoplankton communities from the Atlantic Ocean - Atlantic ANT 4 Metagenome | ecosystem: Environmental > Aquatic > Marine > Oceanic | place: North Atlantic Ocean...
CCGCTTTCATAGATACAAGTAAATGTTCACCTAAATCAACAGACATTTTAAAAGTATACAATACATTTATAATTACCTACTCTTAACAGGATGGAGCAAAATGTCCACGGTACTACCCTTTTTACTGTAACTCAATACCTTACCCACGATCTCATCTCCGTCCTTAGCCTTTGCGAATCTAAAGCGCACCTTGCGGGCATGGATACCATGCTGAATCGGGTACTTGTCACATACTTCCCACGTAAGGAGAGCCCCTGGGTGCAGGGTTTCTGGTCCTTCGTTCATGACTGTGACAATACCACTAATGCAAGCCACAAATCCCTGATCGAATTTGGCGATCTTCTCTGTCTTATGTCCTGTTACAGCAATTCCAATGAATTTGCACTTGCTCTTAATAAAAGCTTTCTTCAAAGCGTCGGAATTTTCACCAGAAGCCTGGCGGGTTTTTAGAGGCACACCCTGCCAACCATTAATGGTGGAAAACACACGAGCATAGCCGTCCGAAATACGTCCAGGAGCCTGTTTGGATACGAGGATCTCACCCTCAGCTACGTCAAAGACTTCGTACTCACTTACAAAGTCACATTTACACTCACCAATTTTCAAATCTTGGCGAGCCTGCTCACGTCTTTTTGTCATCCAAGCTTGATCATATCTGACGTTGAGGCTGAAGGAGGGTCCTGCGAGTCTTCTTGCAAGGGGTACACTCATTTCTATATATAGGCGGTAGTCTAAATAGTCATGAAAATTTGTTGATTATATCATTAAAATCTCTATCTGGGGTAAATCCGTTCTCTGTTGAGAATCATGGAGTGCTAAGGTAATCTTACCCTTCGTAGGGGCTTCAAAGGCTGCCTGGCTCACTACACCAACATGCCACTTCTTTACATAGTGATCAATCTGTTTATCTGTGACTGCTGCCTCTACTCTTACGTCCGTCTCTGGAAAGCACTCGTTCACAGTTGGAATGATCTGAAGCACCGTCTCCGATTGGGGTAATGTCCGTGCATGGCGGTTCGGTTGCTTGAGAAAACTAATACGTTTCCACACAAGAGCAAGACCAATACGCTGACCTGTCCTTAGTTTCTTACCCCAGAAATTCGCTACCTTGGCGCGTCCGTAGACATCGCACTGGATCAATCTTTGCTTGGGGTTGGTGTATCGGGGGAAACCGAGATGATCTACTTGCTTACCCGCATCGTTGCGGAAGATACCGAAGAACTCATAATCTTCTGGCTTCAATTCCTTTTCAGGATCTACCACACCATCCGCGAACAAATAATTCAAGGTAGGTACGTCCGCGCACGTAATCAGTGGAGACCGTCCCTTTTTTTCCTGCTTGCAAAAAATCAAACACCCGGGTGCATAATCCTTCTCGTAATGTTCTGTCCAGGGGCGGATCATAAGAGGGATGGACCCTGTCGGGTTCGTCTCAAGATACTTCACAGTACTCCTAGACTGCACAGGTATAGAAGAAAGGGGAGGGGGAGCCTGCGGTCCTCCCGGGCGATTAGACACACTTGGCATCACACCCGGACCAGACGGGTAATAATGCTTGGCATAGGGGGGACGTTCACGTTTGCCTAGAACAGAAGTGATACTCATTTAAATGATTTCAGCTACCTATATATAGTCCTTAATTTAGGATGAGAATGCATACGGCTGACTCGAGCCAGTTTTTGTGTCCGTCTTTTTTTGCAGTGTGTTCATGTACTTGACTAAATCTAACTTATGCCTGCTCAGCTTTATAAACTCGTTGACATGATGCGGATTCAGTGTCACATTGCCGGTCTGATGACTTCGAACTCCAATATTTTTCTTATAATGCCTCTGCAACTTGCAACAATATTGGATATCGTCGGACACTTGTTGAGTCGGGTTAACCACATGTTTTGTATAATGTTCTTTGCATAATTCCGGAGTCAACTTCATAAGTTTTTTCCCTTGCCGGAGCAGGGGTGCTGTATGTTTATTGTACATAGAGCATAGTACGTTGTATATCTCACCCTTTTCTACATTGCCAGTTAAATTACGCTCCACATCTGTCATCGATCGAATGATATTATCATCCTGATATTTACACAGAGGACACACACCAAGATCCGGCTCCTCCAACTCACATACCTCCTCTTCTTCTACAAGGTTTGTAGCATAGTTCATTATTATTGCACTGACAGTTCATATATAGTCCCCTGTGCAGAAGTTTTTGATTCTTCGAGTAATCGTTTTCTCAAATCATCAATGTTAAGCCCATGCGGTTTAGTGGCGAAATGTACCCACACAGGAAAGACTTCAGCAACTGTGCCATGGCAGTAAGCCGTCCCATTGTGCACCACACTAAATTTATTAAAACTTTGAACCATTATGGGCACGATAGACTCTTTCACTGCATGTTCATGTTTGGGGTGGTTTTTTTCCAAACATACAAAAAATTTCATAAAATCCACCTTATAATTGTTCTGAAAATAAGTTTGAATAATTTTCATATCTACCACATCTTGAAACTTTGCCCGGACTTCTTCGGGTTCTTCATATAATACACATCTCTGCACACGCTGTAGTAAGCACACAGGATGCCTCTTATATAATGCAGAGTATGTGGAAATGCGATCACCCAATTGATCGTGTCCAGCAATCTCCCTGTCTCCCCAAAAGGGAATCGATTCCCATACGTCTGTTAAAAGTTGGTCGCGAAACTTGCGAAGAATGAAATGACGTAATTCGTCTTTAAAAAACGTACCGCATGGAACAGACAGCTCCTGACGATCGTACCTGTCATACATGTCCAGCGTCTTATGAAACCAAAAGAACCGAGATAAGCAAGCCATAATCTGCTTAGGATGTATTTTCATATTATCCCCCTCCTTCAGCCCACCGGGTATATCCTCATGGAGATTCGTCGTCCACTTCTTTGCATTGCTCCATATGCAGTGCAGGTAGTCTAAGAGTGGTTTGCGATCCAAAGAACAAGCCATCTTCCACCTCATAGCTATAGCGTCCAATGTCGTCAACATATCTTCCACACTCCACGATGAAGGGTCTTTCTTAATCATAAAATTGTTACGAATCACCCACTCTTCGTCATGCTCGTAGCTAGGAATCATAGCGTTCAAATACGTCACCCAAGCCATCATACCTTTCGTCCAGCGTGGCAGCATTCCTGGTACACGCTCGTGTAGCTCTGCATAATTGTTGAGGATCAGTTTCTTTACAGCCTTTGCACACTTCTTGCTTTGACCTAAATCATACACATCAATTAACCATAAAAGAATGTCTGTATTCCCCTTTGGTTCGATGGTCAGAGCTTCATCCTCTGTGTGTACCCTCACAGCCAAGTATGTGCTCTTATACATTTCAAAGGAGCAGGGTTTGTTTATACCCATCTAGCTTGAAGGGAGGAACCCAGTTTTAGTTTCATGGGACCTTGAGGTTTTGTTTTATTGATACGAATCTTAAATGGTAAAACCTCTTTCTTTACTAGTTCCACTGGTGGCTCCACCTTTGGTGCCTTTGGCTGTGCCTTTAGAGCATACTTGGCTGTGGATTTCTCTTTCATCGAGAACCAAAACACAGCTGTACTGACTATAGAGATATACGAAAAGAGTTCTGAAGTGTTGCATTCCAAGAAACAACCATTATGATCATGAAAGGAAATAAGTTGATATACGAGTAGTCCATATGTTATCCAAAACAAAGCTGCAGGGTCCACAGCTGGGGGGATACATCGAACCGCTAATATCCATGCCAGACCCATAAACGGTACGGGGATGCTTGTTATATCCCACCAGTGATATAGGCTTGCGACGACATACCCACACAAAGCCACGGTTTCCATGGCAAGTCGTAACATTTTATTACAATCACAACCTATATATATGTCGCAATGAATGAAAAAATGAGTCACCCTGGTCAAAGAGTCCGAGACGACGAAGTAGAAATTGAGCTGACGGGGACGCAGATTGAAATGGCTGATGACTCTGAAATTGCACCGGAACATAGGCTTCGGGAAGATGCTGGGCTACTGCGGAACGTGCGTGTGAAGAAAAGAAGCTGTATTCACAACACCTGTAGAATTATCATGGGTATCGTAGCCACAGCAGTGTTCACGTTCATGCTTATTCAACTGTGGGCAAATTACGGAGATACGATTAAACAACGGGTGTTCAGCCCACAGGTTGTTGGGGCTGGGTGCTTTGATGAAGACGGAGAACATGGGAAGATGTTTGGCATGCAGTTTCATCAATGGGTCAACAGTACACTTCATATCAATATGACAAAACCAGAAAACGACCTTATCCAAGTGGAGACACCCCAACCATGGTCTTATGAATGGGATGAAGATTGTTTGAAGATCGCTATGGACGCTGCAGATCATATTACTGTCATGGTATGGAGTATTTAAAAGATAAGTATACATATAAATGAATGGGTTTGATTTGGCATCCCACATGTTTGCTATACTCCCAGCATACATGGCATATATAACAAAACAAAACTACCTCTTTGCGTTTACTACGATCACTGCAATCATATCGTTCATCTATCATCTAAACGAAACAAAACTATCCCTGATGTTTGACGAATTCGCAAGTTGCGCACTTATAGTCGTCACATCTATGGTATACATGAACAATGTGTACAAACCTACATACGTAGCTCTTGCCTTTCTTCTTGTCGTTGTGATCATAAATTACTATGTCGAAGCAGACATTGTAGACTACTTTGTCGCTGCCGTTGTTGTTGCAGCTGTCTTGGTATTTATATACGAGCGCAAAACACTAAAAGAAATTCCACAGCGGCTCAAAGTGAAAGACGCTTATTTCGCATCTTTCTTAACTACACAAATCATCGCAGTCGCCTTCTTTATATGGGATAAAGATCCTTACGCACATAGTTTGTGGCATCTGTTTGCATTCATATCATTAGGATCTGCCATTGCTCACATCCACGAAAACGATGCAGACTTGAAGCGAATCATTTTCTACTGTCTTGGTTCAATCCCATCTAGATTATTCATCGCTGCCATTTTCATACATTGGAAAAGAGCAACGTACCCTTATAACCTGCCAGTCGCCATTGGAACGATTCTTTTAGGGATTCCTATGGTTGCCCGACCCGGGAAACCCCTCCACGGACTCTCATACATAGGCATAGGTAGTCTCATCTTCTTGAAAAAAGACAATATGCTTATTGCTGGCATTTGGCTCATAGGCGATACACTCATATCGGGATATATTTGGTATGGTAGAAACAAGGATATGCTTTATGGCAAAACCAAACCAACTGTAGAACCTGAATATAAAAAACTACAATTAGAAAACCTTAGATTTTAAAATTCTTCATCTAAATTAAACTCTTCTTTTGTACTAGACAGCGCATATTCAGACACCCTTCGCTCAAAAAAATTCGTCTTTGACCCTATTGAAATTTGATCCATAAACTTGAACGGATTCTGCACCTTGTAGTATGGAGCCACTTGAAGATCTGACAGTAAAATGTCAGCAGTATGCTTTACATACTGGACCATTAATTCCTGATTCATGCCCACAAGGCGTTCGGGCAAGGCGCTGTTCCTCACCCAAACCTCCTCCACAGCCACACTCTCTTTCACAATGTTGATAATCTCTTCTGCGGTGAGGTTGTGCATAAACTTGTTATATAATGCTACTGCGAAATTTCTGTGCAGACCCTCGTCCCTAGAAATAAACTCGTTGGACAGTGTGAGGGCTCTGCACTCGTACTTGTCTTTAATCCAATATATCCCACAAAACGATGAACTGAAATTGATTCCTTCCACGCATGCGAACGCAATCAATCTCTTTGCAAAGTTCTTATACTTGTCTGGCTCCACAGAAGCCGGAATGTCAAAATGCTTTTTGGCAAACTCTGTCTTAGCCAACACTGCTGGAGAACCACGTGCTTCTTCTAATAGAGCCCCCACCTTGTCCGGATCACCAATGTACACCTCCAGTAGCTTTGCATATGTTTCTGCATGGATCTGCTCATTGAAAGATTGGTAACCGTAAAAGTATCTGGCTTCAGGTAGTTGGACATCCGAACAGAAATTCTCCACCAGATTCTCGATCACGATCCCATCTGCAGAAGCAAAAAAGGCAAGGATCTGGCGAATGAAATGTTGCTCGTCTGATTTCATTTTGTCGAATTCAGCCTTGTCGTTACTAAAGTCGAGCTCCTCCACTGTCCAAAAGGAAGCAATGGCGTCCTTGCCCATTTTGAAAATATCAGGATGCTTGATAGGGTGAAGTACGAAACGAGCATCGGAAGGATCGAGCAAATCGGAAGCAGACATGGTGTTGTTCATTCTTTATTCACGGACATACACCATTATATAAGGTACCTTTGACTCTGAAGGTAGACCATCAATTTTTTTCACATACTCGTCGTTCATGTGCATCCATCCGTTATCTGTCCGAACAGTAGCAGTATAGTGACCCCCATGCAGCCCCCCTGTGTGGTTGCAGGATCCTACGAGTCTGTACCCGTTCCAATGTTCCATTATTGGCACCTTGTACCTAAGTTTACGATCTATATTGAATCTTTTATAATGTACACACACAACATTGTTGGGTTCAATGTTGAGGGTCTTTGTCATTATCTTTTCATCACACTTTTCACACTTGCATTCTACAATTTCAGGCTCCATCATGCTTGGGATACCATCTTCTATCCCACCGTTAATAGACAAACATACAAACGGATCTGTTCTGGAACTTACATGTCCATTGGCACATGTTAATGTTGTCGTCATCTTCCCCTCAAAAGGATTTTCCAATTCTATCGATTCGTATAATTTATCCAGCATCGTCAATAAAAATTCATGTGCATCGTGCTGGTAAATCGGATCAAACCCGAAATCTTTAAGGCAAGCTGCAAAGTTTTGCGGTGTAGACCCCTGGTAAAGAAGATCTACAAAATGTCTTAATCCCTCTTCTTTAGGCACCACCTTTACTAGATTTTGTACCACAGGCTTTATATACCTTAATACCTGAACCACGCTGTTCATATAACACGTGTTGCCCAAATTATCCAAACCACTCATTTTGTAGAAAGTCCTCAATACTTATACACCATGCAAACAAAAATGTTTGACTATTAGTGTGCCCATGAGTCCGGAAATGCAGTGTATCGCAAAACTGTGCGACATAGAGTCCCCGTCATACATCGTCCCGTGCTCAGGCACCAAGGAACACGCCTACGTGGTATCGTTAAAGACAGACCAGTTTTGGAAACGCTCTTGGTTCAACGCCAGCGGTGAAGAGGACAGTGACAAAATTGATCTAGTGAATAGTGGACTTCCGGATTGCCCAGAACTCACAGAGTTTTTCACTGGCAAGCTCGACAAGAAATTGTCTGAATACTATTTGGGACCCAAGGTTATCGGTTTTGAGGATCAAGTCATACTAGACCGACCTGATGCTATATTCTTGCAGCGGGTCTCGGCACGCACCAAGACGTTCGACATGGTTTTCTTTTACGGCACAGATCCAAAAACATTTAGTGTAGTAGACAAATCAGACCTGGACACCATTCGAGACTGGTTCACTGGTAAGATTTACTCTTGCGGTGCAGATCCTCTACCAATCAAGTACATGGAAAAATGGATGAGCTCAAATAACAGACCCGACATGTACGAAGAAATATACAACAAACTGTTCGACCAAGAAGAGTCCTCCTGCAGCGAGTATGAACCAGAGTCTGACCCCGAATCAGAAGATGAATCGTGTGTTGAATCGGACGAAGTGGAGGAATCGGAGGAATCCTGCGAAGAATACGATTCAGATTCAGATGGAGATTATGAACCAGAGACTAAAAAGCGAAAAATTTAAACTTTAGGTGTGACTATATAATCTGTAACTGTATTCCCTACAAATTCCTGTAATGAGAGTAACCTCCCCTCTAAAATATTCATACACATCTTCTGCACCCCCTGCACAAATGGTTCGAAACGTCTCGGTTGGGCATTTTCCCCCAAATTTAATTCGGGACATAACCAGATCGCAAAGATCACCAAAGCAATTTTAGGAAGACGATCATGTTCCATCTCCACCTTAGTCACTATATCCAAATATCTTTTATCAGTTAGAACTGTGCGCAAATGGGCTGCAATCTTAGTAACTGTAGGTTGTATATCCTTGTACCCGAAAAAAATAGCATAAATGTCATCCTCCTCTGCTTCCCGCTGTTCCAGCCTCTCTTTGTCGTCAAAAGACATGTACACACAAACACTTATTCAGACATACACCGTTATATACAAACCGAAATGGATTCACGCAAAGTCTGTTGAAACAGCATCATACTCTTATCTACTGACATATGCAAAAACATATTCTTATGAAACAAAATAGCACGGACCAACACTGCCACGATAGCTTTAAACATTGTACCAGAACTAGGACAGATGATTTCATCCGATAAAAGTAACGTGTCGTACAGACTAAACACGTTTGCATACATTGTTGGCATGATCGAGGAAACTAAACTTATAACAAAAGGAATATGAGATTCTTTAAATAGCATGTCTAACTTTGGTTCTTCTTCATAGCAATGCAAAAGAACCATATTTGTGACCGCACAGATTGTTTCGAACGCAGTCGTGTCTTTCGCATCCAACGGATAGAGTGGAAGCACCAGCCGCACAATAGATTGGAGAGAGTAAAAAGTATCTTCCACAGACGTCTTCGGATTATCCTGGTGATACACATAAAACAACGGGAACATGAGATAATTCAGACCCTGTGGGTAACCAAACCCTTCATTCACTACAGAAAAGGTATTTAAAATACCCCGCAGTGTCTCGTGGTGTGCATCGAACCATTTCACTTCCCTAAAGGTTCTGTTCAGATCAAGAACAATTTGCTCGTCATACGGACCGGATACAAGAGTAAGGGGGGGATAGGGGGAAGAAGAACATAGACACTTGCGCCATTTAGACGCTCTCATTATAAAGTCATATTTCTTTTATATACATTTACAGTAACTCACGACCCACCACATCCGCAAACAAATACGATACGAGCGCACTCACCAAGTGACCGAAGGCACCGTCACTGCTAGTGCGTTCACGCCAACCAAAAGTCCCCATAGCCACAGCCAGAGAGCACAGCACAGTCGTCGTCACAGCAAAGCGGACAAACTTGGAACGACTGAGAGCACCGACAGCAGCAGCCTCGGCTCCTGGAATCTCGGACACGAGCCCGACGATGACAACGGCAATGTGAACCGCAATGAACGTCACAGCCACAATCATACTGTCCGAAAGCTCCTTATCGAGAGGACGGGACGCCTCTGCCCCAGACGCATCTGTCACATTCGCACCCAACTTAATATCCTCAAACTGATCATGCATGACCAACGAAGCGAACACCAAAGACGCCAGCAACCCAAGAAGAGTCAACCACGTGCGAGGGTTGTCCGAGGTCGGTGAATCAACACCTTCGCCGTCCTTGTCCCAAGTAAGGTACGAGAGAGCAGGCTTGCCAGTCATCAGGAAATCCATGATACTGTCGAGGAACCGAGAGAGGATTGCCAGCACAAAGTAGATCATCGACTCGGTAGATTCATTCTGTTTCCAAAGATACATAGACGCCAGAAGAAGACCTGTAGACGCGAGCTCACGGTAGTGGTGCTCGGTACTCGTTTTGTACAAATCCTTGCCGATGTAACTGATACCCACGATCTTAATCAAAGCCGAAGCTGCTGCCACACCATACAACAGAGATTTGACGGCTGTAACACCGACACCATCCATAGTCAAAGTGATGTATCGGAACAGAAGGAGTCCAATCACAGCCTGAGACAGACGCAAGAACACTTTACGGGAATCACTCACAATACCAACCTCGGGAACAACCTGACCATAACCTACACGCATGGCATCCAGGAAGATAACTCCGAGAGCCACCACAATCTCTTCGTAAGGCTGATCTTGGTCTCCAGCAAGTGCCCACCCGGCGAAAATAAGATTCAAGGTAGACACGGCACCTGTGACCACAAGACCACCTGCACCGCCGTACACCCATTCAGCACGCCCGGCAATGCGCTCCAGAGCAACCACAAGAATGTAAATCGCAAGGGAAAGAGCAATCGGCTTGCTGGCTAGAATATCGAAGAAACCTTGTGCAACAACATCCGTGACACCATCCGTGACACTTTCCACTGTCGCTGGGGAATTGACCACTAAGAAAACAAGAAGTCCCGTAGCCACTGTTAGGGCAGAGCCGCGGGCATGTTTGAACCGGTGGTCGCTGTCAAGTTCCACAGTCGTCCCGATCACCTCCTGCTTGGTTTTCATCTCGCGAGCGTCCTCACCATGACGCCCCTCCGAGAAAAACTTACTCACAAGCAACACAATGAACACAACCCAAAGGAAGGTATCCACTCCGGAATCGTCCTTGGTAGGGGTGACAAGAGTCGTATTCGTCGTTGACCAGAGCGTCACACGATCACCACGGACAGCCAATAGAAGAGATGTCGCGACCAACATCAACGAATGAAGCCCATGCTTGAATGTGGCAAGATAGGCATCGTATTCGCTAGAGAACGTCACCTTTACCTCACCAACAGCATCTTTCAAAGCCGACAAGTCAAAGACTTTGCCCAGAATACCAGATGTTGTCACCAACAAGAGTCCCAAACTTGCTACAAACACGACACTTCGGGCAGTCAGCTCAGCTAAGCCAAACTGTCCAGAGGTGCCGTTCCCGGTGCCAAGACTGCCAATATCATCTGTCTTGGTCAAAAAGACGAAAACAAGCGCACCAAGTGCCAGCGACAAGTCTACTACCCACTGGACCGCCATACCACGGTCTGCGAAGTCGAGAACCATCTGGAACAGTCTCTCCACAGGAGTAAAAATCATATTGAGAAATCCAAACAACATAGCAAGGGCAGATGAAAGTCCGTCCAGTGCTGGCTTGAACGCCGAAAGCACATCCCGAGAGGAAACCATTTAGCATACGAAGTCCACATTAATATAGTCTAAAAAATTTGTTACGGTGTATTTAGAAATTTGTATCAATTGTAAACATGTCCAAGCGAGACATTGCTATCCAACTTCTACGCGTAAATGGGATCTCGACAGAATACGAACCAATAGTATACAGTACTGATGTCCCATACGAGGACACTATACGCAAACTACTGCGAGGAATACCACTACAAAAGGCATTAGGGATCGTAGAAGTTCCAGACAGCGTAACCCAGTGCAGATGCGGAAGTTTCAAAGTACTCGAACGTAGTATGCAGACCAGAAGCGCAGACGAAGGAACTACCAGTTTTTACTATTGTACCACGTGCCACCGACACTGGAAAGTATAAAGGAAGTTTCGCACTCATAAATGAGCCAACGAAGATGGAGGCTACAAGCCCTCGTCCAAGCGTGTCCAAAAGCAGAATATGAGGGAGACATATTTGATAAGGGGAGATACCACATCGCACCGCAAATTATTTCAGATCATTCTTTTGAAGGCAACTGGTGGTACATATGGTTTAAGGGGATGATTCCTGTACAAATAGGAGATATTATAACACTGGATAAAGAATATACAGTTGACGATATTCACGTGTATAGAAATTATAAAAGAGGCAGCGTCCTCTTAAAGTAGTAATCTTTTTCTTACAAGAGGTGCACACTCAGGTACATCTACCTTTTTAAGCTCTACGGGGTCGCCCTGAAGTGCCATCCGGAGTTCATCAATCGCAGCCTTGGCTCTTTTCGCCTCTTCGTCCGACCCGTCTCTCTTCTTCAACATATTTAAAAATTCCAATGCAGTCGAATGATGATCTGCCTCCACATGCGTATACGCCCACACTGTCCCGGCACAATTCGCCAAAATAATAGTAATCCAAATCAAAGCATTGTTCCCCGTAATCACAAGCACACTCACAATACCAAAGACACCCGCCACAAACTCCCACCACAAAAGACTCAACACCTTGGGCGTATTCCAGTTACGCTCCTCCTTGTCAATCTGTAACAGCTCTCTCTGCAGCTGTCCGATCTTTGTGTACAACCAGTTCTGAAACAGTTTGATCCCAATTGTTACAAGAAGCACCGCAGCGAGCCAACCTGACTCCCTGCATTCGAAACCGAACAAATGCAGATCTGTGGAAAAGGGTTGGACATGTGTCGTCTGGCACTGACCCGGATCTAAATCCTCAAAGCCCATTTTATACATAATATTAGCGCTATATATATTCCCCAAAGACTGGTCTCGCCGGCTGCAGAAGTGATGCCCACCGGGTGAGATACTGCACACTTACCACCCAAAGAATTCAACATGGTCAAACTCGCATCGTCAAAAGGAAGACACTGGCGAGAAGGTAGACCATAGAACAATATTCCGGGACGTTTGGTATGCGAAAGAGAACTCCCAATGCGAAACCTCTCTGGATTGTACAACTGAACCCCACCCACGTACACATCCGAGTGCAACTCTGTAAGCAAATGACACCCAGATACCACCTGTGATCCAGTCTCGGTTTTCATCACTGTATCAAACGCATACGGATAACAAAAATCTCCAAACGAATATCCTATCTTGTCTGGAGTAATGCTACTACTTATGCCTATGCCGTGCAGTATCTCGTGTCTCAACACTGTTCGCAAATCATAATGATTCCCAATATCACAGGTGCCTGTATCCACATTCCAACCGTTCGGCACAAAGGGGTTCACATCAATAATGATTTCCCCTGTTAACCCATACCTATTCAGTGCACCCGACTGCAGCTGGTTATCAATCAAAAACATCGTCCGACTTGCAGTAGCTAGAACATAGTGGTACTCGGGTTTAGAGAATTTAGCGTGATTATACTGTACATGAATATCTACAGGATTTAACTCACATAAAGAATTAATTTCATTCCATACTTCCTCGGCTATTTTATTTGGGTCTGGCACCTCTGGGGCAGCCGCCGGATGCTGCTCCAGATAATGCCACTGGCTCATGGCATATGCCATTTAATGACATACAATACCATGGTTATATGTTGGGTAACTATTTCTAGACAAATGCTCCTGCAAAAACTTTGCTTCCTTCAACTCTTGTTCCAGCTGTTCAATCCTAGCATAAGCATCGATCAACATTCTCTGCAAAGCCTCGGATTCATCTGACCTCGCTCTCTTGTTTGAAGCATGTGTGCATACGCGTTTCCTCTTATGAAACGCGTGTGTAACATACTGTCGCTTGGACGGCTCGAAAGGTTCGGGTTCGCGAGCACGTTTCCTATGATGCACAAAGTACCGCTTGGACGGCTCGAAATACTCGGGCTCACGGGAAC
>Ga0163180_10001491_pt1 | contig 13293 bp, 17 predicted proteins | sample AtlANTMetagenome_2_FD_109647 | JGI IMG/M metagenome (GOLD analysis project Ga0163180, IMG submission 109647) | Marine eukaryotic phytoplankton communities from the Atlantic Ocean - Atlantic ANT 4 Metagenome | ecosystem: Environmental > Aquatic > Marine > Oceanic | place: North Atlantic Ocean...
AGAAAAAGAAGCAGAGTACAACAAAAGGATCGACATGAAGAAAAATCCCCCAGATCCTCGAACCCATTTGGATAAGTACGGAGACCCTATCAATCCAGACGGCTCACCTCGATTGCACTCAAAGTCTCGTGGAGTCAACGAAGAGGAGACAGCCGAACTCGAAGAAGAGTGTGCAACTTGCCCTGATCTTCAAGAGGGAAAGCCGGACTTTTTAGATCTAGATAAAGACGGCGACAAGGAAGAGCCGATGAAGGATGCCGCAAAAGACGCCAAGGGCGACGACGGCGACAAAGAAGACGAAGAGGAAGTAAACGAAGCTGCCTGTGGAAAGAGAGATGACGAATCTCTTGAAGAGCAAGAAATCCTCGAAGAAGATTTCTGGAGTCAGGCACAGAAGTACGCAGAGGAAGAATGTAGACACCTCAGCGGCGACTCATATGGTATGTGTTTTCGAAGAAAAGCTGACAAAGAGTATAGCCGCCTAATCCAGCAAAGCCAGTCATCAGGCGGTGGTAGTAGTTACGGCAGCGGTAGAGATCACTTGATTAGTTTCTACGAAGAAAACCAAAAAGTTGAAACTCCAGAACATGAAAATAACCTTTACGAATCACGCTTTAGAGATAGAGATTCAAAGTTGTTTGAAAAACTTAAGAATAAGTGGGTTAAGTAAAAAAATAGTTATGGAAAAAGATATCCTATCTGAAGGCGGTAGCGGTGGACACATGGTCCATCCGTTTAACTTGCCTCAAGTAAAAACAGGCAAAGACCTTATTGAATTCTTTGAATCAGCTGCAGAGTTTGTCTCAAAGAAGAGAGCAAAAATAGAAGCTAGTGAGTCTGCTAGTATTAAGTTTGATGGCGTCAACGCTAGCATTAAACTCATTGATGGTCCCGGCGGTAAAGAATTTGCTCTCGATAGAGGATCACTAAGACCTGATGACATCGGAGGTGTGACAGCGGATAAGCTTGTAGGTAGGTTCTCCGAAGGACATGGTATGATTAAGGTTGGAAAAATCATGCTGGATATCTTTAATCAAGGGTTACCAAAAATAAAGCCAGAACTTGAGGCGTTAGGACTGTGGGATGACCCTACAAAATTCTTAAACGCAGAATTTGTCTGGAAAAAGACAAATGTGGTTAAATATCCTGAAGATTTTATCGCTATTCATGGAATTAGCCAATATTACGAGAAAACTCATTCACGAAATGGAAATTATCGTCCCGGACTCACTAGACCCTTAGACGATGAAGGTAAACCGGTAAAACAGGTATCCACAGAAGCAGAGTATGATGAGTCAGCTCTAGAGTCTTTGAAAGAAAAAATTAAGACAATATCAGAAAGATTTGGCTTCAACCTGTACACTGTTGTTCCTGCTTCTAGAAAAGAAGGCGGAGAAAATATAGATTTTGAACCAGCATTGTCAACAGACCTTACTATAAGGTTTGAAGAGAAATCAGTGACAAAAACTTTAAAAGAATGGCTTCTCGATAGAAGTGTCCAAAACCCAAGATCAAAAGTTGTGACTCTTAGCGATGGCAGAAGAGTGGCAGCAATGAGCAAGTTGGTATATCAAACTCTACTAGGAGGTGCCTCTTTAGCAGACTTGCTTGCCGATCCGGATGATGCACAAGATGCCATAAACGGAACAGTTCTTTATTTGGCAACTCAGGTTCTGGGAGGGGTAATTTTAGATTCTCTCACTAGCCCACTAGGCGACCTTACTGGAACAGAGACCGCACACGAAGGTATAGTGCTGAGAAGCAAGAAGCTCTTCGGCGCCAGGCCTGTAAAAATAACTGGTGATTTTATAACTGCCGGTACAGACAGTCCTTTTAGGAAGCCAGAACAAGTCGACCCAACTGAAGAGGAGGAGGAAGAGACAATTCAAGAACAGGAAGAAGATTTAGTAGGTTTGGACACAGACAATCCAAATATACAAAGAAAAATTGCAGTTTTCCCTGGTAAGTTCAAACCACCACAAAAAGGACATCTTGAAGCAGTTCAGAGCATTTTAGAAAAAGTAGATTATGTCTACGTAATGATCTCTCCTTTGCCCCGCTCGATTGGCGAAGTAGAGGTTGGTGTACCACAATCAAAAGCAGTGTGGGAATTGTATTTGAAAAATGCAGGCATAGGAGACAAGGTTACAGTCATAGGCTCGCCTTTTAACTCTCCTGTTCAAGCATCATATGCTGTAATGGATGGTGATGTCCCCTCCTTTGTTCCAAGGCCTGGAGACTTGATTGTCCCTGTTGCCAGTGACAAACTAGACAAAGGCACCAAAAATCGCCCCGGTCAGCCAGATTATATGAGATTTACAAAGTATCACGAATACCAGCCAAAGCTTCCGGGAGTAATACCCGGAAACATTGAAGACTTTTACATAATGGCATCAGAAGACGAAGAGGGCACTATAAATGCTACCGATTTTAGACAAGCCTTGCAAGACAACAAGCCTATTGACAGATTTATTCCAGACGGAGTTAATCCAAACGACGTAAGAGTAAAGCTTGGTTTTGAGCTTTCTCCTCCCGTTGTTCCTCCGCATTATGACGAGGCACAGAATGATCTTTTAGAAACAATATTATCTACAGTTGAAAGTCTTCTGCTGGAAGGAGATTGGCAACCAATAGCAAAAAGGAGGCTAGCAAAAGCACAAAAAGACTTTTTAGACACTGGACCTCAAAATCCAGGGAAACCTTTTGCTTCCCCTCGACCAATTAAAAAATCTAATGCTTTTTTCGCAAAAGAAGGAAAAGAAGAGGAACTTGAAGAAGAAGAGCTTGAAGAAGTGTCCTCAATGGCCGGCGGTGCTGTTGAAGGAGGAGCCACAAAGAGTCCTTTTGTAAATTTTGATGAAGAAGAGAATCATAAAAACTAATTAATTAATATAGGAGATCTGTAATGATATCGCGACACAATTTAGCAACAGAAATTAAAATTAGACAATGCGTTCAAAGAGCGATTGTCATTGTCCAGAATCGCTTGGTAAATGAAAGCATCAAGCGTCTAAATGAAGAAATTGAACTTAGAGACATTCTTCAGGACATTATTTTAGAGGTTGCAACTGATCCACACGAGTCCACTGGACTTAATAAGTTAGACACTCTTCTTAAGAATATTATTCCTGTTTTGGAAGAAGCTTACAAGTCGCTGACTACAGATCAAGCACAGCGAGACTCTTTTAGGGCACACATACTTCATGCAATTAGAAATGCTCTCGCACCTGTTGATGCTGCTGAAAATGCAACTGATGAGACAGCTCCAGATGATCCACCACTAAACGAACAAGAAGAGGATGAGTCCCCCGGAGTTGTGACCGTAGATATTGATGCACCACCTGAAGATAAGTTTATAGATATAAACCCTGAAGAAAAAGAAGAAGAAACTGATCCTCGCGATGATTTCGGAATAGAAGGCGCAGATGAAACTGGTAGAAACGTTGCATACGAAACATTTCAAAAGATAGAAAAACAAATAGTAGAAGCGTATAGACTTCTGGGAAATGACGAAGACAGAGAAGTTTTCTATGATTACCTTATCACAAATGTCAAACTATACTTTGATACTTTCGAAACAGACCTCAAAAAGAAACTAGGAGAGCCCACAACTCCAGAATATGAAAAAGAGAAAGATTCTCTTGACGCAGGAACAGAAGAGACAGAAGCAGACCCTGTTGCCGGTGGCGAAGAAGAGGAACTCGAAGTAGAACTCCCAGAAATTTAATTCTTTATTTTTTCAAAGAAATGTGATACCCTTAATTCACGAATTCAAGAAGTAATGAGAGAAAAGAAATTACCTAAAAGACTAAGAGGCAAGAATTATTATCAGAGCGTTTCGAAGAAACTAAGAAAAGATAAAAAGATAAATCCTGAATTTGAAGTTAGACTTGCCTCACTAACTTTAGAAGAAATAATATCCTTAAAGTTAGAACTAGCAGCAAAAAACGTAAAAGGAAAGCTGTATGGCTTTCCTATATGGAACACTTCAACCTTTATTATAAAAGACTCATTAATTAAATTCGCACTCTCGGCAACGAATTCACACAGAGAAGCTGCCAATATGCTGGGCATAAGTCAGGTAGAGCTTAAAAGATTTATTAAAAAATATAAAGTAAATGAATACTTCGATGATAATTAATGTACGGAGGGTTACAATATGAAAGCACTACTACACAGATTGGTTAATATTTTTAATGCAAAGCACTGCTGCTGTTGCTGCGGATGCTGCGCATGCGAGGAAGGATGCTGCTAAATGAAGCTTTTAATGGAACTCTGGAGAGAGTATAACGGAGATAGACCTTCAGATGCAGATTTTGCAGATGAAGCTAGAGAGGAAGAGAAAGCAAAAATATACATGGAAGCACTACTTCCTCGGGCTAAAGAGATAATTCTTAAACTGGTTGGCTCCACAGGAGAAGACTTTGCGGCAGAGTTAGCTCATGCTGCAGAGGGCAACAATAGAGTCGATGTTTTAGAATTTCTTTTAGAAAGCATCGGAGAAGACATAGAGGATCTAACAGATCCAGACAGATACGGAGATATGTAAAATGCCAAGATTTACAGGACAAAACAAAAAGAGAATAAATCCTAGATACTTTCTTAATGAAGCTAAGGGCTCTGGATTTGGAGATGGAATTTCTCCCATGGATGCTGAGAAGTTGGCTGTGAAGGTTGCTGAAAAAAGCAGACGCAGACTTCTTCCCGGACAAATGGTGGCACTTAAGAAGTGGGCCCGAGAGAATGTTGTTGGAATGACAACAAGAGATGCAGAAAAGAAAATTGCGGACCATCTAAAATGAAAATGAAACTTATAATGGAAAGTTTCAAAGCAAACATGGGACTTACTCAGTCTATGGGTATCGGAGGTAATTACGATTATGAGTCAGAGGCAGCTCTAGATCCTAATGCTAGACACACTATTGATAGTAAGGTTTATATGAAATTACAGGAAATAAGCATGGATTGGATTCTTGATGACATGGGAGTACGAGATGATTTATTTGCTCTTGGGGATCAGTCAAAAAGTTCCGGAGAATACAGAGAAAAAATCAAAGATTATCTAAACAGCAGGGCTGACGAGCTTGGATCTCCTAATTTAGGTGATTACGTATTTAATTGATATGAAGAATTTGATAGAAAACTTTAGAAGATATCTTGATGAAGTCGAAGACTTTCCAGACATTACCAGCGATCAATCAGAAATACAAAAAAGTCTAAATTACTTTTATAAAGAACATGCCCCATCTATGGCAAAGGGACAAAAGATAGGCCAAGAGTTTGGTCACGACATTATTCGTTTTGACATCGGAGGCGGAGAATTATTTTATTTTTTGGTTGACAACAAAGACATACCGAAAGCCTACGTTGCATTAAATCCTTTACAAGATGGAATACAGGTGGGGAACGTTCGCAAGACTAAAGGCGGTTTTCGCATAACAGATCTTTATAAGTGGATAATAGATAAACACAACGTTTTGTATAGCGATACAAAGCAAACTGGCGCTGGCCGGAAAATCTGGGCAAGATTAGACGCAGATAGTGAAGTGGAAGTTTCCCAAACAGACCTGCCAGGCAAACCACTAAAGGCAATTAAAAATCAAGGGGGTGATCAGGTCTCGACAGGGTAAGGATGATAATGCGTGCAAGGCTGTGTGAGTGAGGTCACAGTAAAAACACTCAAAACTATAAATGCCAACGATGACGTTGAAATTTTCGAGGATTATGCGCTTGCCGCATAACTCTTGAGGAGGTTTTCCAGATACCTTCCTAACCGAACATCTGGATTTGATATTTTTGATAATATATTTGCTAATTAATAGCTGTCTAGTGCTAGATCTAGACTAACCTTGTGAACGACGTGTTATTTGAGATGTTCTGGACGCGGGTTCGACTCCCGCCACCTCCACCAATTTTAAATTATGATAACTTTAACTGAAATTGCTGCAAGTAAAATTAAAACGCTTCTTGCAAAAAAAGAAGAAACTGGTGTGCGTGCCGGCGTTCGAGGCGGCGGGTGTTCTGGTTTTACTTATAGGTTAGAGTTTGACAATCAAAAAGACAATGATCGTGTGATAGAGAGTCACGATGTTAATATTTATGTTGACCCAAAGAGTTACTTATATTTGATGGGAACACAAATAGACTTTGTCGATGAGCTAAATCAATCCGGTTTTAAGTTCGTGAATCCAAACGCGAAAAGAACTTGCGGATGCGGTGAATCTTTTTCAGTATGAGAACACTATTTAAAGTATGAAACTTATAATGGAAAATTGGAACTCGTACCTTTCAGAAAACAAAAAACAAGAAATAGCAGATTTAAAATTTGGTGAGCTAACCGACAAGAAGCATAAGAAAAGATTAGCAGAAGAGCCAGAGATAATAGACATAAGATTATCTGATATTCCAATAACAAAATACCCTGCCAATGATAGTGCTGCAGTAAAAACCGAATTAGGTAAAGTCTTGCACGCAATGACAAATAACAGAGAGATAGACAAAGACGAACTAAAAAAGCTAGATCAAAAGCCAAAATCTGTTTTTGTGAAATATCTAAAAGACAATGATTTAGAATACGATGATGACTTTCTAGAAAAACTCTTTGATGATGTTTCAAGAGTAACTCTAAAATTAAAAGTTAGATACAACCGTCCGCGTCCTGAACAGCTAGGACCAAAGATCGGATATGACGTAAAATCTATGAAAACAGACACAGACAACACGCCCTCATATCCTAGCGGACACACTGCACAAGCCTGGACAATAGGTTATTATTTGGCAGATAAGCATCCGGATCATAAAGAAGAAATATTAAAAATTTCACAAAGAATAGAAGACTCAAGGATAATTAGAGGAGCACACTTTCCGAGCGATAACAGGGAAGCGAAGAGGATAGCTAAAAAATATCTTTTTCCGAATATAAAGGAAGGCAAGAAATGACAAACAAAGATCTTAGAAAAATAATAGAAGAGGAATTGGAAACCTTTTTTGAAGAAGCTTCAAAAGAAGAGATAAAAGATGCAATCATCGATACCTTGAAAGATGAAGGTGGTGCATCCGGACTAGATCCTCTAGAGAAAGCGGTAGAAGGTCTAGACCTGCCAGAAGGTTTTGATCTAAAAGATTTCTTGGACGGCTTGGGAGAAGTTGGACAACACAGAGATGGTGATTATATATTGGACGACGAAGAAAAGATTAAAGTCATGAATGAATATATCGCGCAAGGTGTTCAGATCTTTCTAGATGAAAAAAAGAAGAAAAAGTCCTCCGGTAAAAAAGATGCCTGTTATCACAAGGTTAAGTCGAGATACGATGTTTGGCCATCTGCATACGCTTCCGGAGCCCTAGTTAAATGCAGAAAGGTTGGTGCAAAAAACTGGGGTAACAAGAGTAAGAAAAATGAAGGACTAGAAGTTGACATAAATACAATAGTCAACGAAGAGATCGATAGATATCTAAGCGAGCGTTGCCAAAAAGGATACAAAACCCATCCAAAAAGAAAGACCAAAAAGATGTACGGTCGCACTTACAGAAACTGTGTAAAAGCAGAAGAGTCAATGGACCCAGCAACCAACAAAGAAGAACTAGAAGAAAAACTGACAGACAAGCCAAGCTCAGAGTCAAGCCTTAAGGACTGGTTTGGAAGAAAGGGGGAGAAGGGAAGTAAATCCGGATGGGTCGATTGCAATACTTGTAGAAAAGACAAGAAAACAGGAAGGAAGAAGTGTAGCGCCTGCGGAAGAAGCACTGGCGAAAAGAGATCTAAATATCCTTCTTGTCGCCCAACACCTGGCGCCTGCGGAAAGAAGGGCAACTATGGAAAGAAAAGCAAGTCTGGCAAAAAAGGCTAAGGTTTCCTTTTCCGCAGGATAGGACTATTTAATATATGGCTGCTAAAGACTTTGTGTGGGGAAATCCACGACCCGAACAAGAACCAAATAAATACAAGTGGCTCAAATTACCTTTGGAAGGAAAGCATATGTCAAACAAAATCACAAGAGAATCTTTAAAAAGATTAGTACAAGAAGAACTATCAAATTACGCAGAAGCCTGCGCACCAATGTATGAACCGGGCGACGAACACAGTCGCGAGGGTTCTATGGCGAGATCAAACCTGTTTAAGGCAGCAAAATACGCCGACGAGCTTATGTCGATGTTTTCTGACGAAACGGACCTGCCTGAGTGGGTTGAGTCTAAGATAACAAGAGCTTCTGATTATCTAAGTATGGTCAAGCACTATCTGGAGGGGGAGATTGCAAGGTCTCAGGGAGTCCTTCAAGAGGAAGATGTTTATTTTCATATAGAGGATGCCGCCACCGATGACGGCGAGCTTCTTGACGAAGATCTTGAATTTTGGGACGACGTATTAGAAGAGGCAGAATATCAGGGTCGAAAGGTTACGCTGAACAAGCCCACTCGTGGCGACGTTAAAAAGTTCAAAGTTTATGTAAAAGACCCAAAGACTGGAAATGTTAAGAAGGTCAATTTTGGTGATCCAAACATGAGAATTAAAAAGTCAAACCCAAAGCGCAGAAAGTCCTTCAGAGCAAGGCACAATTGTGATAACCCAGGACCCAAGACAAAAGCTAGATACTGGTCTTGTAAGAAGTGGTAGGAGTATAACATGAAGCTTATAATGGAAAATTGGAGAAAGCATTTGAAAGAGTTGGTAAAACTCACAGCTCCCGGGTCAGAAGAGCCAGACCCAGAAGTCTATGGAGATTATATGAAAGATCGCCCTCGCGGTAGAAAAGCTCTGTCTATTATGGCGAGAGATGTGGAAGAGGGTATCGCATATTTAGAAATGAACATGGACAATATTGCAGCCAACATGGAAAGAGATCCAAATTATGATCCAGAGCCAGAGCAACAGCAGTTGTTCACAATGGCTACCCAACTAGAAAACGGCCTTGCAAGAGCAACATCTACACAGGGGTCAGGCGGTGGATTGTCAGAAGAAGATAGAATACGTTTAGATGCTAAAATAAAAGATTTTAAGCAAAACGTTCTTTCTATGGCAGACACTATCGACGTGAGATCGCCGCTCCAGTCTGCAGATACTCTAGATGTTAAGCAAGTTGCTGAAATCACAAGAAAGTTTGTCCGCCTCATGGCAGAGATTAACAAATGGCAAGATCAAAAGTAGATATAGTACAAATTGGTTGGTCAGAGATAGCATCAGGTTCTCTGGCAGGCCCTGCTAGTTTTATCGGCCTGGACGTCAACGGCAATCCTGTACTGGTTGCAGCATCAAGCTATGTTGCCGCTGGCGGTGGTAGCGGAATCTCTCATGATGGTAGCACTGCCGATGGAGTCCTCACATTCAAAGATTCAGATGAAGCTACCGTTGAGTCAAACTTAACCTTTAATGGCAGTTTGTTGGCAGTGTCCGGTAGTGTAGCGATTGATGACAAGCTCAGACACAATGGTGATGATGATACATGGATTCAATTTGCTGATGATAAAATAATTGCTAAAGCAGGCAACATAGCAATGGTTACTATGGAACAAAAAGCCTCTGCCCCACATGAAGTTACTATTAATGATGGAGCCAACAACATAGATTTTGTTGTCAAGGGTAACGGATCTAATCAGGGAAATCCTGGGATGAAGTTTGATGCATCGGAAAACAGGCTGGGCATTAATGGAGTGGGATCCCCTTCTTGGGAACTAGATGTCGCTGGCGATATTGGGCTAGCTGAGTATATTTACCATAGAACTGATACCGATACTTATATCCAATTTGAAGACGATACAATCACCCTCGCCGCCGGAGGTCGCTCTTTTATAAAAATAGAAGAAGCAAGTCAAGATAGACTAACAATCAACAACGGAGGGCTAGATATTGACTTTAAAGTTTCGGGCGAGAACGTTGCTAATCTATTCAGAACAGACGCTTCGAATGATCTTGTCTGTATTGCAACTGGTTCTTCATTGGTTGGTACTGATACAAACTTTCATGTCTCAGGAACAATTGGAGCAAAAGCAACAGGAGATAGGGGAGTATCTGTATTTGCGGGTGATATGGTTATAAGTGGTACTCTTAATGTAGGGTCGCAACTAACAGCCTCAAACGGACTACAAATTTCAAATGTGCCAACTGGATCTTTGGCAGGGCCAGCTAGCTTCCTGGGTCTCGACACCGATAGTCGAGTAGTGCAAATAGCCGCTTCTGATTATGTTTCGGCAGGTGGAGGCACAGACACTTACACTCTTACAGAGAGAGGTCACGCATATATGGCATACCCACACAGAAAATATTTACACTATCCAGGCGGTTTTTCTTCGACTTACGAGAGTTCAAGAGAATGGGCAAAATTCTCTTCAGGGTGGGGCCATAGCCAGGCAACATCAATAGACACAACGCCTGAAGAAGCGTTTGCTTATTGGGCTACTTTTGTAGTGCCTGCAGACTGTACAGTTAATTCTGCTATCGCGTGGTATAAATCAAATCAAACTCAAAATACATATGTCGGTATATATTCAGCTGACATGAGTTCTGCAGATGATAGTGCATCGAACATAACCTTTCAAGAGATGAAAAGAGCTACCAGTTCTGGAAATGCTAGCGGAAGATCACACAAGGTTACTCTTGCATCTCTGTCTAATAATTCGTTATCTGCTGGGGATCTAATAGCTGTAGCTTTAGATGGGAACCAAACAAGCAATACTAGCTGGAGCGCCCAGACTCTATATTTTCAAATCACACTAAAGATAACTCCTTCATAAAAAAGCTTGACTTATAATTATATTAGTGATATTCTGTTTTAAACAAGACAACGGGACAACTTTAACTTCAACTATGGACGAAGACTTTAGACATGATTCGAATTATTGGCAAAATACCCAAAAGGGTTACAGTCGCCTGCTCCGGAGGAGTGGATTCAATGGTGTTTGTAGATTTTCTTTTGAAGGGTAATAGAAAAGTTGATCTTGCTTATTTTAATCATGATACTGGTCACTCTAGAGAAGCAGAAAGGTTTGTAAAACAATATGCTGCAAAAAACAACTTAATATTAACAGTTGGTAGAGTGAGAGGCTCAAAAGGTAATCGATCTTTAGAAGAGTTCTGGAGAGATGAAAGGTACGAATTTTTAGAAAGCCTGGGAAGCAATTATATAGTTACTTGTCACCATTTGGATGATGTTGTGGAGACTTGGTTGTTTACTTCTTTTCATGGTGAGTCAAAATTAATTCCTCACAAAAGAGGAAATAAAATTTACAGACCTTTCCTCATGACAGAAAAGAGTTCCATTCTTAACTATGCAAACAGAAAGGCAATAGATTGGATTGAAGATCCCTCGAACAGGATGACAAAAAACATTATGAGAAACCACATCAGACATAATATCATGCCACAGGTTCTAAAAGTCAATCCCGGAATCAGAAAGACTATACGAAAGAAATTGATTGAAATTTATAAGTAAAATCTAGTATAATATTATATACGGGCCTCTAGCTCAATTGGTTAGAGCATCCGGCTCATAACCGGCAGGTTCACGGTTCAAGTCCGTGGGGGCCCACCAATTTAGGAGAAAAAATGAGAGATTTTGATTGGAGCTTGGGAGAAGAGTATGGCCAAAAAATAAAAAGAGTACCATCCCCAAAAGAAAATAATGATAGTGACGATTTTAACGCAGTTGAGTTTTCTGGAAATAATATTTTCTTTTACTCCACAGTCAACAGACGTAAGATTTTGAAACTAAACAAAGCCATGATTAATTTGGGTAATAATTTAGCAACAAGGGCCTTCACGTATAATTCAGCAAAAGCGGACAGTATAAAATTACACATCAATAGCTACGGAGGAAGTGTCTTTGCAGGACTGTCTGCAGTAGACTATATCTTAACATCAAAGGTTCCCGTAGAAACCATCATTGAAGGTTGTGCAGCTTCAGCAGCAACACTTATGAGTGTTGTTGGTACAAAGAGGTATATGCATAAAAACGCCTGTATGTTAGTTCATCAATTGTCTGGCCATATGTGGGGCAAGTTTCAAGATATGGAAGATGATATGGAAAACTCTAAAATGTTGATGGCAAAAATAAAAAACATCTACAGAGAACATACAAAAATTCCAGAACACAAGATGGATGAGATCTTGAGACATGATCTATGGTGGGACGCCGACCAGTGTCTTGAATACGGTTTGGTTGACGAAATTCTTTAAGATGCCTATATACAAATATAAATGCAGTCATTGTGGTCATGAATTTGAAGCTCTTCAAACAATAAAAGAGGACCCACTGACGGCATGTACAGAGTGCAAGAAAGAGGATGTACTACAGAAGTGCATTAGTTTGACAAGTTTTAGACTTTTGGGAAAGGGTTGGTTCAAAGATGGCTACAAAAAAGATTAGAACAAGGCCTATAACTTCATCAGAGTCTTTTAAATTTTTACAAAGTACTCTGGAGGATCTGGACTATTTAGGCGTTAACTGGTCTAACCACAAAAAGGCTCCAAAGACAAAAGATACATATCAGCTTACTTTAGATAAGTTATCTGATGAAGCTATTGCCCGTTTAGTTGAGAGTGAGAAAGTTAGTGATGTTTATTATTGTGCTTCTATGCCCCCATCTGGTATGGGTTACGGCATAGACTTGAGATATCGGCTCTATATAAGATACAATAAAGTAGAGATAAAATCTAGAACAAAAAAGGCAACGTAAAATGAAGGACAGAACAAAAAGAATAAAAGTTCTCAAACTAGAGATAGAGGAAATTGAAAAAGATATCCGACGTGCGGACAGACTTGGCAAACGCGCGTTTGCAACAAGGTTAAGATTGATTCACGAAAAGAAAGAAACAATTCTCAAGTCTTGGATAATAAATTCTTAATTCAAGAGAATTCTAAACCCATCGTTCATGAACAAGAGCATCGCCCGGTGTTCTGACGTTAGGGTTATTATATTAAAGTATGGGTGAGTAGCGAATAGAATCCCGATAAGCTTCATATCTTTGTTAAAGATACCGCTACCTGAACTCCCGCCAATTGCAGGTATGGTTACCATTGCATTGCCTGTCCCGGGTATTGGACCACTATATATTCCGTCTAATATTGGTACAGTAGGAGGATGAAAGATCCCCGCTGGAGCAGATATAGAAAAAACTCTCTCCCCTATTTCTGGCCCTCTTGAGGCGACAGTTACACCATCAACAATAAAGTTTTCAGCAACCATCATACACATATCAACTTGATCAGGCCCTCCAAGCACTTTATGAACAATCTTTGCCCCGCTTTCACGACCCTGTGTATCAACCACCATCATAGATATATCATATTCTTTGATATC
>Ga0163180_10001493_pt1 | contig 13284 bp, 3 predicted proteins | sample AtlANTMetagenome_2_FD_109647 | JGI IMG/M metagenome (GOLD analysis project Ga0163180, IMG submission 109647) | Marine eukaryotic phytoplankton communities from the Atlantic Ocean - Atlantic ANT 4 Metagenome | ecosystem: Environmental > Aquatic > Marine > Oceanic | place: North Atlantic Ocean...
GCGAGACACGCGAAACGCGACTTTTCCAGCAGAGAGAGAGAGAGAGAGAGAGAGAGAGAGAGAGAATGAGCGGCGAACGAAAAGAGCAGCAGCAGCAGCAGCACTCGGCGGAGCGGAAACAGTTCAACGAGCTTCAGACGAAATACTTCGAGACGACGCAAAAGTTGAAGCAGTTGCAATCGCAATTTCAACAAAAGCACGTCGACAAACAGAGAGCGCTGTTAACGGCGAAAGAGTTGTCGTCGTCGTCGTCGTCGAACGCGTCCGGGGAGGAAGGCGGTCCCCAGGCGAACTTGTATAAACCGCTGGGGAGAGGATTCGTTTTGAGATCGCGACAACAAATCGAGAAAGAGTTATCGGAAACGGTGAAAAAAGCGGAGAAGATGATGGACGATTGTCAAAACCAAAAGACATTTTTAGAGGGGAAAACGCAGGAAATCGAACGGAATTTGAGAGAGTTGCTGCAAGGGAACGAGGGGTTGCAGAGAGAGCTGCACGAAGCAGGTTTGCTTGGCGGAGGGATGCTGTGAGTTATGCGAGTGTGTATTTGATTGTGATTGAAACAGGCGTAGAATGTAGAACGCTCTCTCCCCGCTTATGCTACGCTTCGCACTTCGTCTCTGTTGGATTCGTAATACCTAGATCTGAGCGTTTCGACGTCGTCCGTGCCGTTCCATTCCGGGAGTTCTACGTGACGTAAACCTCTGTTGTGTAACCGTCGGTTTCGGATTTTGCACATTTTCAAACCAATGAAACCCAGGAGGACGAGCGCGATCAAGGCAATAAAGAAGAAGAAGCCGAAGGATTTCTCGATTTTCATGTCTTCTGTTTTGTCTATGGAGGCGGATTTTCCCACACTTTCGTTATTTCCTTCTTCTTTACTACTCGTCGCCATCGGTTTCTTTTCTTCGATCGTTCGTATCGTCCATCCGCCGTCGGCTATTCTTTGAATCTCTGTGTTTCCCGTCAGGTTCGGTGCGCTCGAAACGAGAATAGGGAAGGAAAGCGTAGCGCTCTCTCCGCGCGGGCCAATCGCTTCGATTGTCACGTCAATCGTTTTCTCTTGTTGCGTATCTGCGACAACTTTTGTCGCGTCGAAGAAAAATTCTCCCGTGTTTGCATCGATAGAAGCCGCTCGAATTGACCGAGCATTCAAAACTCTGAATTTGATATCCTTCTTCGCCTCCTCCATCGTAGCGTTCGGGAACGATGCTCCAAAGGTAAACGATGCGATTTCGTTGGATGCCAACTCTAAAGCGATATCAACCGCCGGCATGCGAGTAAATACGGGAGGGTTTGTAAACTTTTCGCAACTCTGGCCTTCGTAGCCATCCTCGCATTCGCACTGAAAGGTTTCTGTGGTACAAATACCTCTGCCGTTGCACGCGATGGAGAACGTCGGGTCTAAGCCAGGACATTTATTCGAGGTACAGTTATCGGACGGGTTGCCTAATCCATATGCACACGCCTCGCAAAATGGAAGTTTGCATATGTACGAAAACATTTCAAGAAGCGGCGTCGACTCTGTGTTATCTGGCGGCGAAGCTGACTTTGTGTATCTTTCTAACAAAGCGTCGCCGGCGACTTGCCCGATTGAAAACGTTGGAATAGTGAACTTTGATTGTGGGAAACCACGCCAATTGTCAGCCGCGGGTGCAGGAACCCGACTTTCGTACGTGTCGACGTTGACGATTAACACACCTATGCCGCCGGCGTTTTGGCAATTCAATGTTTTCACGTCGAAAGGGCATCCGCCTCTCACAACTATACAGATTTTACCTTCTACGTCGTCGGAGATATAGGCGTTGCAACCTTCGCGATCCCATGCGTCGGGAACAATATCGTTCGATGCGAGCGCTCCGCGCGGATCTGGAGATTGATACACAACACTTGTCTCATTCGAAGCAGTTCCGGTGTATTTTCGGACATCGTTACGTAAATAATAAAAGGAGAACGTAAACGAGGAAGGCCGAGCTTTTGGGAACACCAGATTGCCAGATACCGATGAGAGGCCCAAGGAAGCGCTTCTTATGTTCGCCATGTAACAATCGCAATCGGCTCCGTAATCGAGCTCGTGAACGTCTAATATGACTGAATCGACATTTTCTCCTTCTCTATTTTTGACATTGACGCCGAGCGTTCCGCTCGGGTATAAGCAATTACTACTTTCGTTTCCCGTGCTCTCGTTTGGAACGTCACTTCCAAAAACAGTTAGTTTCATGGCAATGCCATCTAATAAAGCGCTGTGCCCGAAATCCGCGGCAACTATTGCAAAATATTGTCCAACTTGCGCGGAGTTTCCACCTCGAAGATAATATCCCAGTGTACCGCCAACTTCGATGCTTGGAATAGTTTCAAATATATCAGCCTTCCACAGGCCGCGCTTCGAGTCAAACGTCGGTACGTTACCGCGCGATACGCCGAAGTAGAGTTCAGGTCCAGCGCTTGCCAACGCTGAATAGTCGTTTAATTTTTCGATATCGAGAGCAAATTTTTGATTTTGGCACCGTATTTCGAAAGTGAAAGCGACGGCTTCACCCGAATCTAATCTATCTTCATACGTTTTTATCTCACCGTTTTCGATAGAGATAAGTGGGATTTCGCACGCTTCGCCGATGAAATCTTTTGAACACTTGCAAATGCCTTTTGATTTGTCGCAAACGCCATTGTTTTTACACTCTTTCTGACACCAGCCGTACGAAGGAAACGCTTGTACGGCTATGCGATATAGCAATCTTTCGGAAGCTCCAATAGGGTCGTTGAATACAGAAAGAAACCACCAATCACCATCATCATCCTCTTTTTCGGCGGCAGCGCCGATACTGCTACTCATGTTATACCTTCTTGGAACGTCAGAAACCTTCACACTGGCTTCGTGCTGCACGAGGTATCTTTCTTCTTCGTCAAATGAATTATTATTTGTAACGTCGTCGTCGTCGTCGTCGTCGTCGTCGTCGTCGTCGTCGCGCGTTTCATTTGGTATTACTTTTGATTCGGGTATACCCGAAGAAGATTCCTCCCTCGTTTCGAGAGTATCCGACGCGTCATACGCGTCTCTGCATATGCCATCACCGCCGTTAACCTCACCCGCACTATCGCTTAGGATTCCACCTCGCAACCCTGGAGGACAATGGATTGGAACCGCATTTCTTCGCAAGAATAGGCGTGGCGAAGACCCGTGATGCAAAGCGTGGTCAAGCGTCGCTCGAACAATAGCAGTATCTTTAGGTATTCGAAATCTGTAAATGTCAAACGCGCCTTCAGGTAGCACTCGAACGTCGGTAATATTCTCGGAAACGAAAAGAGGCGTCCCGTTTCGTTCAATAACTGTATCTTTCAGCGTCAAGCTTTCAATTGGAACTGAGCACGCCACGCCACTGAGATTGGGAGGGCATTTACACACGCCGTTGGCGCATCGACCGACGCCGCTACAGTTGGCAACGCACAGCTTGGATGAATCAATACCGCTTTCGGCGGCGAGAACGGATACTTTAATGTGCAAATTTTTCTCGCTTGTCTCGAATCGAGTGCCGCCGTTCGGCTCAACCAGCGTTTCTGATTGACGTATTTTTGCACTCCTTACCCCAAAGCTCCACGTTTCGTTGGGAGAAACCGTGAAATTCGCGAATAAGAATTCTGGCACAATGCAATCTATCCGCGTGCATTGCGTTTGCACCACGGATTCAATGTCATACCCAGTTCTTACGAACGCTCTCCACGTGATGACAAACTCGCCCGAAACCCAATTTGCGTCTTTGTAACTCCCGTCAAATAATTCCAATTCGTCATCGTCGATGCTTTCAAATAACTCGATGCCGGCGTTTTTACCGTCTTGGATTAACCCGGGCGTTTTTAAGCTTCCATCTATGACGAGCTCTCTGCCACTTGCCGGCGTCAGTGACGGGCACTTCGAATAAGCGAAATAGCTCCTCTCTTCAGAGGAATACGCCGCTAAGCACGCCTCGGAAAGATATGAAGGCGGCTTCGCGTGAATTCGCAAATCCTTCCACGAAATATCAATTATCGATGCGTTTCGAGGAATGTTAAAATCGTCCTGAAAACTCAAAAACGAGTTTAATTCATCTCCGATAGGTCCAGACGAGACGAGCGTCGAATCAAGTTTAAAAGTCGACGTGTTCGTGAAATCGCTATGGATGAACTTTACTGGGACAGGCGTTTCAAACGAAACTTTCGTACTCTCAGCACCGGTAGGGGAGCCGTTCGCGAAAATACGGGAGGTGACTTTTTTACCAAAGAGTTCGGGGATACCGTTGACGTCCTCGTAGTTTATGATTTGTACGGAGAGAATTGCGGATGCGCTAGAAGCGGTATTTTCTTCGAGTTCAATGTAAAAGTACTCCCAATCGCCAGGTCGAATTTTTCGTTCAACGACGCGCTCTTGATTGTTCAGAAATAATCTCGTGGCGTTATTTTGGCAGTAAAAACCAGCGTATCCTTTGAAACACACGCACATTCCTCTAAAGAAACCAGTACGAACGCATATCCCATGATTACTGCAATTAAATGGGCACGTTGAAGTTCTTTCGTTCGTGGCGGCATAATCTTCGTATTCAAAAGACACAAGAGCGTCGAATGACATTCTCTCGCCCGATATCGCGTGATGGTTCATTACGGTCACGTAGTATCCCGCCGCCGCAGACTCGTGTTGCGTCGCGTTGGTGCTCCTCTCGAATACACTTTCGATAGGAATTTCCAAACGCGCGTAGTCGTTTGCCAAGCTCGAGAACGTATTCACAAATTGGGAATCTTGTTGACTCGTCGCTCCATCTGTGTTTGTAGCGTATTCTGCAAAATATCCAAACGATCGACAACGCGTTTCACCGTGATACAGATCTTCGTTCGGCCACGCCGCGCATACAATCACCCTATCTGGAGACGTTTCGGTAAATTCACTCGATACATTCGTATCGCGACGAACCAATACTGTGCCTAAAGCTGAAGGATTATTTTCGTGCGATAATTCAATCTTTATCGCATTGACGCCATCGGATTCGCTTGGACGTTCCGGAATGGAAATGTACATTCTCGCCGCGCCGCCGCGATCGAGCGTTTCAGAGAAGGTATGCACGACGCCATCAGTTGACGGCTCAATTATTTTCATTTTGCTCTCACAATACGTTCCTGCGTAAGGGCGTTCACAGAGACACTTTCCTGTCGCTGAGCATCTGTCGCGATTATTATTGCAATCCAAGACGCACGAATCTTTAGTTTCGTTCGAAACGACAATTTTTACGAGCGAAACGATATCTTTTTTCGGTTCCCTCGATGTAGTGCTGGACCAAAATTGAATGCCGCGTCCGTCGTTCGTTCCGGGAATGAAATTTTGTAACTCGTAGGTTTTAAATGCCGCTGGAAGAGGCGGCTTTCGAACATTGCAAACAGCGATAATAAACCGGCTTTCGCTCGAAACGTCGTCGATGCGCAGCGAATGCACTGGGCTTAAGACGCTGTAAGATTTCACGTCAAACTTATTGTAGTAATGAAATGTAGGAATTTGCGGAGCGTTGATTGTAAACTTGGCCGCCTGAGTCGCGTTATCGAGAACTTTTTCTTCGTGCACTGCCGACGAAAGAAGCAAAGAATAGTCTCTGAAAGCAATATTTTTGTCACCTACCGAAGAGAAAGAGCCGACGGTCTTTGTCGTTTCGTCTTCTTCGATCCATCGACACCCGTCCGGTTCTGTTTCGCAGTATCCACTCGAGGGAACATAAAAGTTTGTTTTATTTATACCTAATGCATCTGATGCGAACAGAGATGGTCTCGCGTCGCCGTCGAGGCCGTCCGGAAAAGTTGCTTCTATCCGCAAGAAAGCATCATCCGGGATCTCTTTTGGAACGTTCACGTTCAAATACGCGCACTCTCCGGGTTCACTCCTCAACAAAGAATACCCTTGGTATCTCCTGCTCGTTCCATTCTCCTTCTTCTCCAACGGAATTTGATGCACTACAATCGAACAGTCTGCTCCGGCTCGTCCTTTCGGGCACTCGCACACATTCGCCGCGTCACACACGCCGACGCGGTCGCAATCGTTCAAACATTTCACCCGATCCATTCTATCCGTAAAATAGTGCACTTTAAATCCTTTATCGCTGTTCAAATTTAAACTCGTCCATCTTAATATCAACGACGACTGGTTTTCAAACACCACCGAGTGAGGGAAGACGTCGCCTGAGTACGTGGCCAAAACTCGTTCTCTGCCGTCGTCGCCGTCGTGCGCGCGCAAAAAGTCCTCGCCTAAAACGGATCCGAAATATTCCAGCACGAGTGTGATCCTCGACGCATTTTTCGACCCGTTTTCTTCGCTTCCAATCTTCCACGCGCACTCGTGTTCTTGCTTCAGATACGTTTCCCCTACCGGAGATCCGTCCGAGAGTTCGCCTCTCTCCGCTCCAACCACAACCGTCGTCCCGTTCGTCTCTATCGCGCACGACCCTCCTCCTTTCGCGACGGCGTCGTCTCGCACACAACACACCACCACAACAAAACAAAACCAAAAACCCCATTTTTTTTTTACCACGCCTCCTCCTCCTCCTCTGCCCAAACAACAACGAGAAAAAAACGACGACGACGACGACGACGACGTATTCTTCATCGTCATCATCATCGTCATCGTCAGAAGGGAACGATTTTTCTTCTTCTTCTGTTTTGGGACCGGTCTCTCTTCGTTGGTGCTCGTCGAAAGCGAAAGCAACGATACAATAGAGATACAAATTTTATTGTTTGCGCGTATTTTTTCCCCTCCTCGGGTTCCGAGAGATACAAAAAAAAAATTCTTTTTTCCACTTTTTACGTTTAGGGTTTGGTCTTTGGTCTTAAAACCCTAAACCCTAGAACGGTTTGTTAGACGATCCTCTTCTTCCTACAAACCCGAGAAAGAAAGCGCTTTTGGAGACGAGAGAGAGAGAGAGAGACGGTCGATCGATCGATCGAACGAACGAACGACGGATACCAATATCGAGTCGTCGTCTTTCTTTCGTCGTCGTTTTTTCCCGCATGCGCGTCTGTAAGAAGAAGAAACACGCGTCGTGATAAAACGAGAGGAAAGAGAGAGAGATGTCCACGGCGCGGATTCTTCCGCCCTCTCGGAGCACAAAAGCGGGCGACCGCGCCGACGAGGGGAAACCAAACTTCAGGTACTCATAACGACGACGACGACGAAAATAACAACTGCTACGCCTCTCTTCTTTTTGCCCTTTCTCGCGAGAGTCCTTTTCCTTTCACTCCAATCGTGTCTCGTTTTGATGCCGCGGTGATGAGATGCCTCTCTTTTCTCTTTGTCTTTCCAAAAGCGACGACGACGACACTGACCGACGACGACGATGGCCTCTTCCAACGACACCTGTACTTCTCAGTGGAACGTGGGAAACGTCCGTCGTGCACAACTATCGGAACTTTCTTCGGCACTGCGGCGTGGCATTCGCGAGGTCGAAATTGGATGCATCCGTCGTGAAAAACACGTTGGGCGAAGCGGCAAAGACGGTGGACGCGTGCGAGATACACTCGATTTCACACACAGAGAACACGTTAGCGGACGTTTTAGTGAGCGAGAACGGCGTTTCTCTGACAAATATAACGGAAATTGGGAAGAGGAGGGTGATTGTGTTCCCAGACGGGGCGACGAGTACGGTGCAAAGTCGATGGGACGACGACGTGTGGGTGGAAGTAGACGAATTGAACCTGTTGGAGACAAGACGGTGGTTAGAGAAAGGGTTTTTGATCGTAGCGAGAACAATTAGTACGGAGAATGGCGAACAAGTGACGTCGACGTCGTATTTTGAGCCGTGGAGTAACGCAAAGAGGAGGAGTAAGAGGAGGAGCGGTATGAAGAGAAGGTTGGATTCGATGATTGGATTGGCCAGGGCGAGTTCGAGAGGAGATTTAGCGAACATGCATAACGACGACAACGACGAGGAGGAAGATCCTCGAGGGAACAGAATGTTACCTTCGACGTCGGAGGACGGGGGGTCGATGACGAGCCTAAGTAGCGATCAAACGAGAGAGGAGGAGGAAGTCGATTCGTCATTGGATTCGAGAATCGGACATAGGAATAAGAACGGTCGCGGGGACAATAATTATTACTCTGACGACAGCACGATGACGGATCAAGACACGTTCGATGTGACCGAGGAGTTTGATCACGCGAGTTCGCAGCAACAAACGCATACAGGAACTGAAAAAACGGGAAGCACATCGTACAGTCAGTACATTTTCGGATTTTTCCAAATGCCTGATTTTTCGAGCTTTGGTTTGTCGTTGCCTACGTTTGACGAATTGTTTGGAAATAAAAGTAAAACGAAGAATACTGGGATGAATGGCGGTGATAACACGAACTCGTTCAATACGTCATTCAACTCGGCAAATACCAGCGACTATATCGAGACAGCGAGAGCGTTCAATCTTCCGTACACGGCAGAATGTCTTGGTTCATTCAATTGCGCACTTTCGAACGCGCAAGGTGTTTTACGTGTATTCCGTGACCCGTTTTGCGCGTGTTTTGATGGCGGTGAGGGGAAGCGATGGTTCGCGCACGCGGGAGATTTCCAAGCGTTACAAATTAATGGCGAGCACGAGATTCTTGTCAAGTGGGTCACTGCACAAAGTCTAGCACAACAAGATTCGTTAAAGAAGAGAAAAAATAGAAAGAAAGACTCTGGACATCGAGCGACGGCTGTTCGATTTCAAAATTTTGGCGAGTTTCGTGACCAGGCGTTCGATTGCATAGTATCTATGCTTGAAAGTGCACCCGGCTTGGAAGCGAGCGAGGACCAGCACGTGGATACGGAAGATAACGAATCTTTACACGGCGTGCGTCCGGAGTACGAAAAAGGTACCATGGCGGCGTTGCGCGTTGGATACCATCCAGAACGGTTCGTGTTCGTTGAAATAGAGTCTTTAGAATTAGATGAGCACATGCGAGATAGAGTAGGAAAATTATCAAAACCTGTTATAAATATTTCTGTTGGTCAGCACGCGTCTTCGACGAAGACGACGCGATTAGGATACGACGTAGACAGCATTCTAAAAGGAGGCGATAGTCACGCGAGCGACTCGGGCGCGCAAAAATTTGAAGTGGAGAAGTTTTTTGCATTTCCGGCCGCGGATGTGGACTGTAACGCTGGACGCGTTGCTATTGTTATTACGGTGCCGGTTTTGAAAAACCAAGGACCGATGCACGTCGATAACGACGATGACGCGATGAGTGGGACGGCGACGACGTACGCAACGTTAGCGTTAGGTGAAGCTTCGATCCCGTTGGCCATATTGGAAACGAGCTCGCGCGCTGCTGTTTCATTCATCGCAAATTTGTCCGCGGTGAAGAACATCGAAGCGACGCTTCAAGACATAAATCCGAAACCGGCTACGAAGAATGGAGCTAAAGGCATCGGAAGCATCCGCTGTCGCGCCTGGTTAGGCACACGTTCCGAAGCAATAGAGGTTGGTGCACCGAATATTCGACCAGAATCGCTCAAGCGCGGCAAGTCGAAGGATTTTACATCATCGAGAGCGGCGAAGGATTTATACATGGCATTACACAACGTCGACGATGACAACGCAGATTCCTCCGACGACGATGAGAAAGCAGCCGTGCTGTTTGGTGAAGGTCCATCGCGCAAAGATGTATCGAATCGACCTGTCGTTCGAGTCGCTCCCAGAACGTGTAAAGTATTCGTACGCATTAGTAGTGTGAGAGGTATTCCTGAAGCCGAAGCCGGGAAGAATTCTCGCGGCGTCATTTTGAGATGTTCGCTGTTGAACGAATCGAGAGATTTGGGCATCTTTAAAGCAAAAAAAGTGGGACATCCCGCGACTCGTTTCTTTCTCGGCGAGAACGGCGAAAACAAAGAAGCAGAAGACAGTGACGTCGTGTGCTTTGAAGTAGAGGAACCGATTGTAAATGCGATCGTGAAAATCGACGTGTATTCGAATAAAGAAGGTGCGAAGAACGTCAAGATTGGACGATTTTGCATCGATTGCTCTGGAATGCCAAAGACTGTGTGTAAAAACTCTAGATCGAGTTTTTTCAAGATCAACCAAAGAACGGGCGTTCCATTGGCGCTCGGTAATGGCAAGTTCAGATTATTGAGATCACCAAGAAAAGCAAAGATGAAATCAAACGTGAACGTGGACGCGAATGGTGAGTTCACTTTCGCGGGTAAATCGAAATTAAAACCGCTTTCGACCTTATCCGGATATACAGATATGGAGAGCGACTCTAGGTCGGGTACGACGGTGACGAGGACTACTGGTAACGGCGTGGCACAGTCGAGCGAAGCTGCGTCCAATTCGACTTTCACAAACGACGGAACTATCGAATCGAACGATGGGGTATATTTGGGTGAAGTTAAGGTCGCGACGCGAATTGTCCGTTCGATCGACCCCCTCGCGGCACCAATTGTTGGTTCTACACGCGTGCGCATTTTGAAAATGCGACACGTTCCTTCGGGATCGGCTCCAGGAATTGCAATTCGACACGATGTTTCGTGGGCGTGGTTACCGAATGCCTCGGCGAGATCTCCTGCCGGCTGGAAACGAGAATTCGACGTCGCTATTCGGGACATCACGAAACCAGTCCACATTGGAGTATTTGATCGAGCGAGAGCGGACGAACGAATCGGCGTCTGTACGATATACCCATCCTCGTTACCGTCGTTTGGGAGAGATATCGTCGCGACTGTCCCGCTGCGCTCGGAAGATGACAGCGAAGTGACTGGTGAAATAACCGTCAAAGCATCGTTTCGAAAAGCCAAAAGAACCGGTGTTTTTCGTCGCACCATGAGTAACATCAGAAGTAGTGATGCGAACGACCCAGGCGCGATTCCTGCTTCGTCCTCTTTTGGAGGATTTGAAGATGCAGCCATGAGTGTAGGATACTATGCGAGAGGAAAACAACTCGCGCGCGAATTGTTATTTGGTATAAGCGATATAGACGATGATATACTCGTCCGAGATCCTTCTGTTACATTCGCACATCTCAGTGGTAAATTCGGAGGTGGTTTGAATACTCGTCACCACCGCGAAGAGCGCGAGAAGCGTGAAGCGCAACGTCTCGCCTTAATTACCGGCATCAACAAGCTTCCGGCAAACATTGTCGATACATTAATGTTTGAGATGATGCTGCCGACGGCTTTGCTATCGTCGTCCCCTTTAGTGAGTGCGAATTCGGGTTTTGCCACGACATCGGGAGAAATAGGAAGAAGAGGTGCTAAAATAGGAGAGTTTGCGACGGTGCCTCCTCAGGATCCGGCAGCTTCGTCCAGCAGCGATATGGATGATGTTGATGAAGAAGAAAAGGCGTTGGGAATCGATGCGATCCGTGCGAAAGCTGCGGTTATTCGAATCAGTATAGCGCTACAACCATTCGCATATGCTTTGAGAAGGCTCGAACGAGCTGTGCGTTGGCGAGATTACGCCTCGAGCGCCTCGTTACACCTCGCGTTGCTCTTCTTTTGCTTCTTTCCAAACTACATCGTCGCGTTCATGTGTCTCGGTTTTGTCGTGCACTGTTCGTCGAACGATGAAGAAACGTCTGCTTGTCTTTTTGGAGCAGAAAAATCGAGAAACAACGAGCTTTTACGATCAGATTCGGCTTCGGAGTTTACGAATTTCCCACCCGGCTCAAAGTTTGACGCACCCATTGGTTGGTTTTCAACTGTCGTTCGCGGTACGGAATTCGAAAACGAAGGTTTATTGAGGGGACCGAAGCAACCCAACGATGCAATGTTCGATAAAACCATGCAAGTAATCTTTTGGGTGCAGTGTCAAATCTCCTATTTTGCGGATTTCATGGAAACATTTCGCAAAGAAACGCTTCGATGGGAAGATGGAAACTATCGAAACTGCGTAGCAGCGCTCGCGTTTGCTGCGAGCGTTGGCGCAATTACGGTGTTTATTCCGTTCGGATTTATCGTCTCTTCGCTCATGTTTTACGCGCTTCGGCCATCGCGATTGTCGGTACCTAAATATTCTATCGTAAAGTTACGATTGAACAACAACGTCGTGACAAGTTCTGTCGGAGAAGAAGAAGGAGAAGTGAGCGAACTCCACCGCCGCGCGGCGTAAAAATGTTTTGGTTCGTATATATAGTATGTAGTGCACGTTGTAATAATAACACGGTAAAAACTAAAACGTTTATATACCACGCATCAAATCAAATCAACGCGACCAGAATAAGTACGTGAGTGTTTATTGTGTTTATTGTATTTACTACTATGGGGGATGCGTGTCTCTCTTCGTCTCTTTGTCACGAGGTTAGTATGTAAAAAATGCTGTCTCTCTCTCTCTCTCTTTCTCCATCTCTTTGTCTCTTCCACCTACGATTTCTTCTTCTTCGCGGTAGCCTTTGGCTTCTTCTTCGCGGTAGCCTTTGGCTTCTTCTTTGCGGTAGCCTTTGGCTTCTTCTTCGCGGTAGCCTTTGGCTTCTTCTCCACGCCACCTTTCGCTTTCGACGCTTCTTTCGTCTTCTTCGTCGTCGCTGTTTTTGTTTCTTTCCTCTTTGACGACGACGGCAATGCTTTTGTCTTCTTCGCTTTTTGCGTCTTTGTTTCCTTCTTCGTCTTCTTTTCCGGCTCCAAAGCCACGACTTTCGTTTTATCCACCCGGTAGAAAAACTCGGCATCTTCCTCGTCGATTGGTTCTCGTTTGAACAGTTTTAGCAAGACTCGCTTCACGCCTTCGCGATGGAAATCTTCGTGCAATTCGTCGCGAAACCCTTCCAAAAACCCTTCCACGATTTCTTCTTCCGAGGCGTCTCGAAAGTCTTCCTCCATCCGCGCGCGTTTCAAAAAGTTCTTCGCGGACGTGTCCGAGAGACACCTCAAGTGGTAACTGTTGCATTGAAACTCCGTCATGGAATCCCAACGCAATTGCCCTTCAACGATTCGTCCGGTCCCGTACGCGCACTTCTTTCCTCGCGCGCATTTACAGTCTCCTTTCCCGTAGAGAATTTTGTACCAGCACTCGGAGAGGTCTCCTCCCGGGTACGCGCGCGGCCTCACGTCCGTTCCCGCGATCATATGGTATCGGTGACACACAAAGTTGTTTTTAGAGAAGTGTAGTGCGTGTAATATTTAAATTGTTTTTATCGCGACTGTAAATTTTGGCGTTTTGGATAAAAAGAAGCGATGCGAAAATGCCGTCACATTTTTTCCCACATGACGCGCAAGAAGAAGAAGAAGAAAAGCGACGATGCGAACCAAGAAGAACACCGCGACGACGCGGGAGAAGAGGATGTGTTGTTTTCGCTCGTCTCTTCGAAAATCGCGC
>Ga0163180_10001494_pt1 | contig 13278 bp, 6 predicted proteins | sample AtlANTMetagenome_2_FD_109647 | JGI IMG/M metagenome (GOLD analysis project Ga0163180, IMG submission 109647) | Marine eukaryotic phytoplankton communities from the Atlantic Ocean - Atlantic ANT 4 Metagenome | ecosystem: Environmental > Aquatic > Marine > Oceanic | place: North Atlantic Ocean...
CAGGGAGCTGATTTAGATGTAGTCAAAAGCGGTGGAGAAATTATGAAAGAAAAAGTTGTTTATATTACTTTAGAACCGGAAGTTATATATTCATCAGGTGAATCTAATTCAATTACATCTATAATAAATTATATGAAAACTATTGGATTTATTAGGGTCAGAGTTAATAATGTAAAAGATCCTACATTCTTGAATGATAAATTCAAACATCTATACCCACCAGAAAATAATAATATTATTTGTATTCAAAATAATTAAAAGTTATAAAATATTTTTGTATAATAATACATAAATATAATAACATATAATAACATATGTATTTTTTAACTTGTAGAAAAAACAAAGTTATTATAGGATGGAGTGCAAAATCTGGATGTAGTCATATAAAAAGAATATTCCGATATTTAGCATACAACCAAAACATTAACGATCATAATGCAATTCATTCAGCAACATATAATCATTTACCAGGAGATATTAGTGAATATACTATTATACTTGTTGTAAGAAATCCATATACTCGTTTAGTATCAGGTTTTAGAGAAAAATATAATCCGGATCCTAATAGTAGTGGCACATGTCATAAAATGTGGAATATTGATAAACCTCTTACCTTTTCTAATTTTGTTGATGAAATTGTTAAAAAAAAATGGACTGTCATACATAAACACCATTTTGTTCCACATATTAGTGAAGCTTACCAAAAACGTATTGAACAACACAATAAACTTTTTGTTTATGATATAGCAAATATTGATTATAAACAAATTGAAACCCTATTTAAAAAAACAATACCCCAAGAATTATTAGATTATAGGGGAGGGCATGAAAATAAACGCACAGATATTTTAGAAAAATATGTATATAACGATGAAATTTCTACATATAATAATTTTATAGTAAATACAAAATATTTCTATAACGATGACATAATTTCTAAAGTAAACGACTTTTATAAAGATGATTTTGAACTATTCAATCGTTTAGGATTCAATTACACATTATAGTTTGTTGTCTTTTTTATACAACCATGATTTTTCTGGGTCTAACATTAAATTATTATAATTTGTTTCTCTTTCCTATATGTCACTATATTTTTCATATTGTGTCATAAACATCATATTAATAATATATTTTGTATCATTTCATTTCGTTTTTTGGTCCAAAATACAGAACCCTCTTTACCACCACCATGAGTTACTTGTCCTTCATGTAATCTGTAATATAATAATGGTTCTTGTATATTATAAATTTTTCCAAATTTTTTTAATACACGTAATATTAATTCGAAATCTTCACACATTGTATGTATTTCTGCATTATAATTACCTAATTTTATTATATCTGTTTTACGAAAACAGAATGTAGGATGATTCATTACCCAATGTTGCTTTGTATTCAAATATTCTTTTAATATTATATCTTTATGTGCTGTAATACCATTACTAATCATTTTTCCATTATTTTCTCGAAACATATTAACTTGCGCTCCAGATAATATACAATCTTTTTTTTCTTTCATAAAATTAAATTGTTTTATTAGTCTATCTGAATACATAATATCATCGGCATCCATTCGCATTATGATTTCATTACTACATAATATAACTCCTCTATTTAATGAATAACCCAAACCTTTATTTCCATCATTTTCTATATATACAACATTTGTAAAACGTGTAGTTTCTTCGAATTTTTTCAAAAGATTCTTTAATATTACACTATGTAGTGTGTCAGAGCCATCATTTATCCATACTAATTCCATAAATAGATTTCCTTCTTGGTTTTTTATAGACTCTAAACATTGTTGTAAATAAGTCGCTTTTGTATTAAAACTTGATACTAAAATTGAAATTCGATTATCTTTATGTGGTGGCAAAAATTGTATGGGTAAAGACATTTGATTCATTATTTCATAATTTTGTTTCGTTGATCCCCATTCTTGGTATGCATATATTTTTCCATGACCGTTATATTCAGCACCTGTACAATGTATCGGCAAAAATGTATATGACGGAAAAATTGTCATTTCTTTATATTTTCCTGTATTATACACTCGTGTCAATAATCCTGGACCCACTGTTATCCAAGCACGTTGCTTTGTTTTTTGAACATTTACACAGTTCTGTTTCATCCATGTTATTGTATCTTTAACCAAAGGATGTTTTGGTGGAAATCCCATCGTTCCAGTTGCTATCAATCCGGGACGAAGTTTTTCATGTTCCCAACCCGCAAAACATTTTGTATTCATCAATATGTAATCGATCGGTTCTATACATATTGAATCAGCATCTAAAAATACTCCGCCATATTTATATAATATTTCCCATCTCATTATATCCGCCTTTCCATTGATTTCTTCCATTTCATCTATACGCTCTTGACATTCAAAATTCATTTTTCTACGTATAAATTCTTCTTCATTCCAACGAATATATTCAAAATCTGGATTTTTTTCTTTCCATGTATCCATATGTTTCGTCGGTGCGGGTTTTTTACCAATCCATAATTGATGTATAATTTTCGGAATCATAATATAAATATAAAAACATTTTTTTATATTTATTTACAAACGGGGTACAAAATCCATGTTATCCAACATATTCATCTTTTTCAAAGAATTTTCCAAATTATCTTTGCCATGATTGAATAAATAATCGGTTTTGGGACTTATTTCATTTTTCTTTATTTGCTTGTACACCGCATCAATATTTGCCAATACTTGTTTAAGTTTTTCTTTATCATATATTAGTTCAATATTACTTGAAACATGTTCAATTAATATTTCTAATACAAAATAGATCAAATATTTCCTTTTCTTTGGTGTACCTGTTGAATACTTGACACAAAATAATTGTTTGATCGAACTGACGATTGATACTATTAATGGATTATCCTTTTTATTAGCCAATACTTCGAATAATTCCCATAAAAGCCATATACTATCTCGTTTAAATTTATGGTCTACATCAACATCGCGTAGTTTACATTTTGTTTTCATTTTCTTTTTTCGACAAATACTATCAAACTCTATTAACCATTCTACCCAATAACATGCTTCTTTCATATTTGGTACTGGTCCATTTATGTGATATCCCAATTCATTCATCGCTATAAACAATTCCTTAGGATCTTCCACGTCAAATATATCACATGTATACGTTGTTTCTTTGGCTTTTAACCTCTCTTTTAACATTGTCAAATCAAATTCTTCTTCTTTTAATAATTTCACTGTCTCAAATGCCGGTTTTTTCACACTTAGACAAAGAATTGTTATTATTTCTGCAAATATTTGACGAATTGTAAAATTATTTCGCAAGTCTAATACGTAGTTATAATGTTTTTGATTCATTATATTACGAAATGTATCATAACGTTTTACCAAATATATCGGGATTTTTGGATTACCATTGTGGATATATTTTCCTATGAATTCGAAAATACATTCCCATAATTCGGCATAGTGTCCAGATGCTATCATTTCGGCAGACCAATAACATGATTCTTCTAACTTTCCAACATTTATGTGTTTTATTAATTGTTTACGCACTTCGGTGAGTTTATAATTAGAAAATGATATTCCCCTAAATCCGTCTTCCATTCTTATATCATTGAATTTACTATTTTCCGATACAGACATATATACATATAAAATATTGGTTATATTTTATATATTACGCATTTCCTCGATAAAAAAATAGGTATATAAAACATAATATACATATTACGTAACAATACGTGGTACTACATTTATAGTTTGTAATTCTTGAAATAACAACTTATTCGCATAAGGCATTTCTACTAATGAAAAGTCCGTCTTGTTATCACATGTTCGACACTGATATATCGTGAAATCGCTCTTACTATAAAAGTTATTACGTTGTCCATCATTATAAGTGGCCATCATACCACATTTCTTACATATATGTACTTTATATTTATCCGAAACGTCAAATAATCTTTCTTTACAAAATCGCGTGGCCCCATGAGATATCAATACATCACGTTCCATTTCACCTACCCTTAATCCACCTGCTCTAGATCGACCCTCCATTGGTTGACGCGTCAAATTCACCATTGGACCACTAGCTCTACTATGTACTTTATCATTTACCATGTGTTTCAAACGCTGATAAAACACTGGTCCTATGAATATACTAGTTTCCATTTGTTCACCAGTCAACCCATCATACATTATCTCATTACCATAACTTTCATAATTCAATTCACTCAATCGTTGACTGATCGTATTTATATCCAAATTACCGAAACTTGTTCCATCACCGAACATACCCAATTCCAATAATACTTTACCCAATAGTGTTTCTTTCAATTGTCCAATGGTCATACGCGATGGAATAGCATGAGGATTAATAATTATATCTGGTCGCAAACCGTCTTTTGTAAAAGGCATATCACATTCTGGAATAATATTACCACAAGTACCTTTTTGTCCATGACGACTACTGTTTCCCACAATACATGGTGGAGAATAAGATGTTTCTCTCATATAATAAGTATGTGAAGAAGGCATTTCAATACAATATACTTTTCCTTTATAATGTTCTGTATATTCATGTTTTGTCAAATCCTTATATTTATTAATATATGGTTGATTTTCATTACGATTGAGATGTACAATGAATATTTTATCATTACTTTTTTCATCATATAATGTACTTTTCTCTACATACGCACTATATGCACAATGTAATGCTAATTTTGTCAATTCTTGAGCTAACCATTCATTTTTCGTATGATAAACATTTACTTCGTTATATAATGTTTCTATCAATATACGACATTGTTGTTCACTAATATCCCATACATATTTCGGTAATTTTTTATTATATTGAATTTGATAGAAATGAGTATATAAATTTTCATTATCTATAATTACTTTACCACTATTTTCAACTTTAAATAGAATATTAAGTTGTTTCAATACATTTACAACTTTTTCTATTAATGTTGTATTTGATATATGTAAATGAATAGTAAGTGTTTTTGTATTTAATTTACCACAATATATGTAAATACCAAGTAATAATAACATATTATCCATATTGATTTTCATATTTTCTACAATACTATCGTATATGTACTCATTGCGATTTCTCATGGTTTTCTGAAAACGCGCGGTCTTATTCATTACATCTTTTGCTTCAATTAGTGTATAATCAGATCGAAACATTTTCACATATAATTTGTGATTCATAGTACATGTAATTCGTAAATGTTTAGATCGCAAATTATACATTTCATCATCATGATCATAATTATAAAGTTCACTTGGATTCTCATAATGTAATGTTCCATGAATACCCATTGTACATACTTTATGTTTTTTTGTAATGTGTTGTATTTCGACCCATCCTTTATTAGTCAACACCTGTTGAGTAGGTAATGCGCAAAATTTATCACCATATATAGGTTTTCTATGATTTCGTACACGCACTTTTGCGAAATTATATCCATCTCCATTTCGTCCTGTATAATTTTTATCAATATATGTCTCTTCACTTGTACTATAAACAACACTCTGATCTTCATATTTGATAACTTTGGTATGATCGTTCCGATTTTCCTTTATTGGAATAGTTTTAGCAATTATTACATCACGATTATTTACCAAACTATTTTCCGGTATAAATCCATTGGAATTTAACTTATTATAGTTTCCAAATTTAATACCCTTTGTCTTTGTAGGATCAGGTTTACATCTAATAATCTCATCGCGAATAATATTGTTATCTTCATCACGTTCGGTATGATAAATAGTGGCACTGAATAATCCGCGATCAATTGATGCTTTATTTACCAATACACTATCTTCCTGATTGTATCCCGTATGTGTCATAATAGCAACGTGTATTTGAGTTCCCGATGGTATTCTATTTAATTGTATAAAATTCATCAATCTTGTATCAACTAGTGGACGCGTTGGATATGTCAAGACATATGATGTTTTATCCATTCTGCTGTCATAATTCATAGCATAAACGCCAACTGCTTGTTTTGCCATGGCACATTGATATGTATTACGAGGTGCTTGATTATGATCAGGAAATGGTGTACAAGATGCCAATACACCAAATATTGTGCTTGGATGAATTTCACAATGAGTATATAATTTCAAATTAGGCAAGGCATCTTTTGATTTCATATATATCAAGGATGTTTCTTGTTCATCGGGATCTAAGTATTCAAGAACAGATTCATTTAATTTCGCAGAAATCAACATGTCATTCCAATTCAACTTATCATCCGTCAATTTATCAATGATTTCCTTAGTTATTATTAATTCACCATTATTGACACGTAATAAAGGACGTGTTAAACGACCACCATCATCACAAATACGAATTTCACATTTTTTACAATCAAACATAATAGATGTGTAAATATTTATTATTCCTCTATGTTTCTTATTTTTCATTTCTTGATAAAGTTCAAGAGGATCTTTGGCCATTCCTATCCAACAACCATTTATAAATACTTTTACATTATTTACAATACTTTCTGATTCAATTGTATCCAAATGATAAATATATGGATCGATATATGTATATAACGATTCACTATTTGTCGGAATAGTAATATGCGTCATATAACTAATTGCTTTCACTACACCAATTGATTGACCTTCTGGCGTTTCAGCAGGACATAAAAATCCCCATGTTGTATTATGTAATTTACGAGGAGCTACCAATTCGCCACTTTTTTCTAATGGTGTATTAATACGACGCAAATGACTCAAACTTGACATATATGTCAAACGATTTAATACTTGGGCTACACCCACTTTTGTACTATTCATCTGTTTTATACTGAAATCACCTGTCGCTAACGCACGTGTGATACCATTCTCAATTGTGGTTGTTTTCACAATCTTATATATATTCGTCATATTTATGATATTTTCATAATCTTCACTTGATCTCCAAGAACCATTATTAATCTCACGTATCACTTGTTTCTGAATTTCTTTAACCATTTTATTGAAATAATTACGAAACAAATTATTAATGAGTGTTCCAGTGAGTTCAATTCGTTTATTTATATAAGAATCCCTATCGTCCTTCCCTCTCCATCCTAGTGCGGTTTGTATTACTTGACTTGTCATATATCCTAGGAAATACAGTTTTTGAATTTTTGTTTTACAATGAGGAAATATATCATTCTCTAATATATCCAGGGCAAAATCGTATTTTTTCTTAGCTCCTGTTTCCTTGTCCATATTTAATGGAGTATACATCACCGATGATACAATATGTTTCAATGCATCTTCTTGTGTCAAATACTTATTGGCATCAATAATTGATGCTTGTAAAAAGTTCAGTATTTCCTTACTTTGTTTATTATGAATATCATAAACAATATATTTACATATTTCTTTATCACTTGTAATACCAAATGCTCGAAATAATACTACAAGTTCAATAGGATTTTTAATACGCGGAATATTTACGAATATTCCATATCCAAAACCATTATTTTTATTTGCAATAAGTACTTCAAAATGTTTTGGAGAAATACATTTATTATCAGGAACTGATTTGATTTCACCGTAACATAACCACTTTGTAGTATTCTTTCCATCAAAACAATACACACGATTTTCAGCAGCGCGTTCTTGTCCCAAAACTGTTTTTTCTGACCCTTTTATGATAAAGTATCCACCTGAATCCATAGGACATTCACCAGTATGTACATGCGATACATGTTTCATTTGTGAGAGAGTACAAATACAGGATTTTATCATTATAGGCATTTTACCAATGTTTATTTTTGTTAGTCGTTTAGTTATAACTTTAGGATTATCCATTTTTTCTGTGTTTCTTATAATATATTGTATTTGAATATCAATAGTCATCGTTGAAGCATATGTAAAATTACGTAATTTTGCCTCTTGTGGAAGCATTATTTTGGTTGCTCCATTATTTTCATGTATTTGTGGTGGATGAACTTTGAAATTTTCAAAATATAATAATACTTCTAATAAATATTTATCATTTTCTTTAATATAATCATTTTCGGAATGTATGACTACCGGATTGAACATTTCAATAGTACGCTTCACTTGATAACTTACAAAATGATTATAAGATTCAATTTGATGGCGTACTAAGCGTTCTAAGTGTTGACCCTTAAAATATGATTCAATAATTGTGAATGGTTCTTCGACATAATCCCCCAATTTCGAAAGCATATGATCACCTTTTTCCGTAGTCATTTTTGTGATAGATTCTATTATATGTTCCATTTATATCTATTAAATCAATGTTAATATTATAAATCAATTTTTTATTATATATATATAAATAAGTTAAATACATTTTGATTTCATATCATATATGAATAATTTTGCTGAATTTCTAGACAGCTATAAAAATAAAAATACTGATTATTTTAATATAGTAGAACTTATTAGAGTTAATGATATAGAGTATAAAACAATGCTTCATTCTTCTAATCATTCATTATTATCTTATAATATGAATAGTAAATATGGCGATCATTTAAAAACTCCGAATATATGTAAAACCTATGATATGTGGAAATCAAATCATGAAGTCGATGTTAGTTTTAATATTGAACAAAATGAAGTATATATTGACTGTCAAGTGAATACATTGAATGATTTAATTAAAATTACTAATGATTATGCTTATGATAAATTAAATAAATATAATATCGACTTGAAAACATTACATATGATAAAAGGGGAATTAATATTACTCAATGATATGATTGGAATGAAAGAACTAAAATCCAATGTAACTAATCAAATTCTGTATTTTATTCAAAATTTACATATACATAATGATGAAAGTGATTACAAACATACTGTTTTATATGGTCCTCCTGGTACTGGGAAAACCGAAGTAGCTGAAATAATTGGTAAAATGTATTCTAAAATGGGTGTTTTAAAAAAAAATATTTTTCGAAAAGTAAACCGTAGTGATTTAATTGCCGGTTATTTAGGTCAGACTGCTCTAAAAACAACTGATGTTATTAATAGTTGTATTGGCGGATGTCTATTCATAGATGAAGTATATGCTTTAGGAAGTGACGAGAGTTATTCCAAAGAATGTATTGACACATTAAATGAGTGTTTAAGTAGACATAAAAACAATTTAATGGTAATTATTGCTGGTTATGAAGATGATATAAAATATCAATTTTTTAGTGCAAACAAGGGACTAGAATCACGTTTTATATGGCGTTTCCATATTGAACCATATAATAGTAATGAATTATACAAAATTTTCTGTAAAAAAGTGAAAAGTATTGAATGGACATTGGATGATTCTATTAATTGTAAATGGTTCGAAAAAAATAAAGACAATTTTAAATTTTATGGTAGAGATATTGAGATTTTTTTATCACATGTAAAAGTATGTCATTCACGACGCGTATTTGGTAACCCAGATGGTAAAAAAATTATAAAATTATGTGACTTAGATTCGGGTCTATTGACTTTTTTGAAACATAAAGACAAAAAAACAATTCTTAATCATTACATTTAGGCGTATTTTGGTATAAATATAATATTATGTTCTATTTATTATTATATGAGTGAAAAAAGAGTAATTAAGATTAATGAAGATATGTTTAAAATACCTGGAAAAACGCAGAAAAAACGAAAAGAACCATCTTCCGCAATAAAGGTAAAACCACCAAAAAAGGAAGAAAAAAATAATACATTGAAACGAAAATTATTACAAATAATTAGAAATAAACAAAAGGAAAAAATAAAGGAACACTATGATCCAAAAGATGCCGAAAAAGTGGAAACATTTGAAAATGAATTCAATGCGTCAATGGATTATTTATCAAATTTATCAGCCAAGCATGTTACACCTAAACTGAATTCAACTTTGAAGACACATGTACCTATAAGTGAAAATTTACATTTAGAATTACCTAAGGAATTATTAGAACGCGATGTTACAAATAATATACCTATACAGAAACCAATTTTAAGTACCACTCCACAATTAAATACTCCAAAATATGGATGTTTGAAAAATGGTAGTTTACCAACTTTTCGAACTTGGAAAAGTCAAACACAAAAAAATACTGAAGTTATTGAGCCTTGTATTCAATCCACTAATCAGATAAATACTATTAACTCTATACCATCTGCTATAGCACCATCAAGTGATTTAAAAATTCCACTTGCTCATGAAACACCAATAATGTTGAATAATTATAAACAAACCCAGAAAATGATAAAAGAAATACAAGAAGAAAATACTACTCCTCTACCAAAAAAACAGAAAAAAATTATACGTCGTAATTTTACAATCGGACGTCATAAGTATAAACCAGTCATTTCTGTATTAGTATCAAATAAAACATTACGTAATCGAGCTTCTACACAACAAAAACTTCTACAACAAACACCTATCGAAGAGGTGAAGAAGCATCTAGTAAAACAAGGATTGATCAAAATAGGATGTATCGCACCAAATGATGTATTACGTCAAATGTATGAATGTAGTATGATGATGTGTGGTGAAATTAAAAATCATAATCCTGACTATTTATTACACAACTTTTTGAATAAAGATGAGTAATCATTTTATATGTATCATATTGTTTTTTATAATTCATATAAACATATTTTTATATGAAAAATAATATCTATGTCAATTGTCAAAGAATATCTAGATTTAACTTCTAAATACAAAGAAGATTATGGCGAAAAAACACTGGTTTTATTACAAGTTGGCGCATTTTTTGAAATATATGGTTTGAAAACAGATAATGGTGAAATTTTTGGATCAAATATTGAGGAAATCTGTTCTATTTGTGAACTTAATATTAGTAATAAACAGGCCACGCATACTGATAAAACATATAAACGAAATAAAAATACATTATCGCATATTTACGCCGTTATGATGGCTGGATTTAAAGATTATAATTATGAAAAATATGTTCAAAAATTATTGAAACATCAATATGTAGTTGCAGTATATATTCAAGAAAAAACAGAAACCGAAATAATACGAAAATTAGACGCCATTTATTCCCCTGGTACATACATAGCAGTCGATAAAAATGATAAAATAACTAATAATATTTGCTGTGTTTGGATAGAAACATTCAAACGAAAAGGAAAAGAGTTTTTAGTATATGGTGTATCTATTATTGATATAATTACTGGTAAGAGTTATATATTTGAACATGAGGTTGAATATTCCATGAATCCGACAACATTTGATGAACTTGAACGTATTATGACAACATTTTATCCAAGTGAGATTATTATATTGACTAATATTCCACATAGTGATATAGAAACCATATTACATTTTGTAAACACTTCAAATGTAATGACACAATATATTTCACTTGAACATGAGAAAGCGATTAATTGTTCAAAACAAAAATATATTCACCATATTTTGAGTACATTTTTTGGTGAACAGTCTATATTTCAATGTAAAGAATTCGATAATTATGCTATGGCAACCCAATCATTTTGTTTTTTATTGAATTTTGTTCAAGAACATAATTATTCATTGACCCAACATATTGATTTTCCATTGTTTAATAATCATTCAAGTCGTATGGTATTAGCAAATCATACATTGAATCAACTTAATATTACGAGCGATGGTCAACATTGTGGTGAATTAAGTTCCGTTTCAAATTTTCTTAATAAATGTATTACGCCTATGGGGCGACGTAGTTTCAGTTATAATATTAATAATCCAATTTTTGACAAAAAATTATTACAGTCACATTATGATAATATAGAAATATTTATACATAATGATTGTGTACCAGAAATACGAATTTTATTAAAGACTATCAAAGATTTGGAAAAAATAAAACGATTAATTGTAATGAAAAAAGCATATCCTAGTCATTTATTTCATATTTATAATTCTGTTTTTGTTATACAAAATATAATAACTAGTTTACATAATCATAAGATATATGACTTTGATATTGAAATTGAAAATATTGTAGATTTTTGGGATACCAATTTTAAAACTGATATAATAAAAAATATACATTCATTGAATTTTGAAGAAAACTTTATTAAACCAAAAGTATCCGAAACATTGGATATTTTGATCAATGAACAAAGAAAAAATAATATATTATATGATGAAATACATAATTATTTGAATAATCTTATGCGTACAACACCTAAAGATAGGAATATAGAATTTGTTAAAAAACATGAAACAAATAAAAGCGAGAGCTTAGTTATAACTAAAACACGAGCTAAAAAAATGGGTACATTATTAAAAGATGTTGATGTTGAAATATGTGATCGTAGTTTCAATTTAAAAGAAATATCATTCAAAAGTGCCGGTTCAAGTAATGATGAAATTTGTTTTACATTACTTACTGAAGTTCTTCATAAACGATTATCATTACAGGATAAAATCATTAAAGAAATTAACATAATTTATAATGGTATTTTAGATCATATTTGCGAATGTTTTTTGTCAGAAATCAAAAAAATGTGTGATTATTTGTGTGATATAGATGTTATATGTAATAAAGCACATGTATCTAAAAAATATAATTATATTAAACCAATTATTCAGGATAATGACCACTCTTTTGTTAAGGCTTCAAATATGCGTCATTGTTTAATTGAACAACTGATAAGTAATACATATATACCAAATGATGTATGTCTCGGCATTGATGGTCAAAATGGTATTTTATTATATGGTACAAATGCTGTTGGTAAAACCAGTTATATTAGAGCAATTGGAATTTGTATTATACTTGCTCAATGTGGCATGTATGTACCTTGTTCGGAATTTATATATAATCCATATGAATCCATATTTTCACGTATCCTCGGTAACGATAATCTATTCAAGGGTATGTCGACCTTTGCTGTGGAAATATCGGAATTGCGTGTAATATTGCGTATGGCAAACGCAAATAGTCTTATTTTGGGTGATGAAGTATGTAGTGGAACTGAAACGGAGAGTGCTTTGAGTATATTTATGTCGGCATTAATGCGTATACATTCTCAAAATTCATCATTTATCTTTGCTACTCATTTCCATGAAATATTGAATTATGATGAAATAGATACATTGACAAATATGTTGGTTTATCACATGCATGTATTTTTTGATCGTGAAAAACAATCAATGACATATGAACGTGTATTAAAACCGGGTGCGGGTACACGTAATTATGGATTGGAAGTATGTAAATCTTTATATGTTGATGAAGAATTTATGAATCAAACATATGAAATACGTAATAAATATTTTCCAGAAA
>Ga0163180_10001495_pt1 | contig 13269 bp, 11 predicted proteins | sample AtlANTMetagenome_2_FD_109647 | JGI IMG/M metagenome (GOLD analysis project Ga0163180, IMG submission 109647) | Marine eukaryotic phytoplankton communities from the Atlantic Ocean - Atlantic ANT 4 Metagenome | ecosystem: Environmental > Aquatic > Marine > Oceanic | place: North Atlantic Ocean...
AGGCGTGCCATAACCAAGATCCTCAGTGGCAACATGATGCGTGTTATTAAACATGTGGAACAGGTAGCTAACCAATCTGAACAACAAAAAAACTAACACTCTGGACAGGGAATTGCTGTGAAATTAATACAGTGTCTACTCGTATTCACATTGTCGATTTGTACAACGGCGCATGGTGTGGCTAGCGAGAGTATTCCAGACTTTGCAATCGTAATTCATGGTGGCGCTGGTAGTGCATCAACAGATTCTGAGTTGATTTCTGCCAGAGAGCAGGCACTTTCTGCCGCGTTGGACAAAGGTGTAGAGATCTTGAAACAAGGCGGTAGCAGTCTTGATGCCGTGGAACAAGTTATCCGTTTACTAGAAGACTCGCCGCTGTTTAACGCGGGGCGTGGAGGTGTATTGACCGCCAAAGGTCATAATGAGCTCGACGCATCTATCATGGATGGGAAAACACGATCTTGTGGTGCGGTTGGTGGTGTAACGACCGTTAAGAATCCCATTTCGTTGGCGCGTCTTGTTATGACTGAAACGAGACATGTACTTCTGGTGGATCACGGCGCGGATCAGTTTGCAAAAACGCTCAAGCATCCAAAAATAGAAATCGTGGATCCATCGTATTTCAAGATTCCAGCACAAGTGAAGCGTCTTGAACGTGTACGGGAAAAAGAACGACTAAGTGATGCCGAAAAAATGGGAACAGTAGGTTGTGTTGCACTGGATGTTCATGGGAATATCTCCGCCGGTACATCGACTGGCGGCTTGGTTAATAAGAAGCACGGACGAATCGGAGATTCACCGATAGTTGGAGCCGGTACGTATGCAGACAATAAAACATGTGGTGTATCATGTACGGGTGTGGGTGAGGACTTCATTCGAAACTCAGTTGCTTACGATGTTAGCGCACGTATCAACTATATGAAACAGAAAATAGACAAGGCTGTTTCCGAAATCCTAAATCGTGAGGACCATCCGGTGCGTGGCGGAATTATTGGTATCGACCACCGTGGAAACATCACCATACAATTTAACACCGTGGGAATGTCACGTGCTGCAGCTGATTCCAGCGGTTTACGGTTGGTTAAGATTGGTAAGTAGCCGCAGCTAGATTTCTAGATACTAAGTTGGAATATGAATAGATCATCATTTGTAATACCCGCCATTCTTCTGGTTTTTCTTTTTTTGACCGGATGCTCTCAAACGGAATCCACCAGTGGCGATCCTGCCAAAGTCGAGACCCAGGATGCTCAAGACGCCGGGGTTTCCGAGGCATCCACTGAAAAATCCCAAGTAAGCACATCGAAAAAAGCTCCATCCAAAGAAGAAATTGTGGAGGCGCATCTCGATGCGATGGGAGGTGCCGATGCGATCAAGAAGATTGAGTCGATTGTCAGGGTCAGTACCATGGAGTCACAAAGTTTGACAGGTACCGCAAGTGGAACAGTCACTGAAGTATTTGACTTTGTTGCTGATCAAGCTCGTATCGATCTCGATTTTGGAGTATACAGTGAATCCAAAGGCTGGCGAAAACAACAGGGATGGAAAAAGACATCTGACGTGCCATTGAGAGCCCTTTCCGCAGAGGAACTAGCTTACGAGAGGATTGGAATGCCTATCAGTCTCGTTTACACGGTTTTTGATGCATTTGGAATTGATGCATTCCTTCCTCCTGTTAGAGCCAGGCTGAATGATCAGGATTGCATCAAGCTGAATTTCGTGGGTAGCGAGCTGGATGTGGTCATCAATGATCAGACGAAACTAATTCAAGCATTCCAGATCCCGGACTTTATGAGAATCACGTACAGTGATTACCGTGAAATCGAAGGTGTGATGATGGCATACAAGACGAAGATTGAGATCAAGCCAGGTAACCAAACCCTCGTCATTCAACTGGAATCCGTCGAGGTCAACTCAAAGCTAGACGCCGCCAGACTAGAAAAGCCAGGCAGTGAGGATTCACCAAAAAACTCACCGGTAGATTAGCTAGAGCACAAGTATCCATGTGCTGTGTAATCTAGTCGAAGATCTTCATCACCTCTTCATCAGATTGCTGAATGAACAGGGTGAACCGCTTATAGAATTCCGCGAGTGACAGCCCCATGTGCTTTTTAAAAGCAGCTGACTTTCCGATTCGTGGAATGTCGAAATACCAATTCTTAAGTACAGCTACTTCATCCACATTTTGCTCGTGAATCAGGTACGCTGTCGCCCAGGCCCCCATCATGTAATACACCTGCGGAAACTCACCACTGTCCCAATACGATTCGTTATCGAGTTGCCAGTCCTTCGTTTGTTCTAAAAAATCGTTTATTCCGGGTCGACCGATATTCCCACCGGATTTCCTTAGGTCATGCATATATGCCTTGAAGTCGACAAGTCCCAGATTGTCCATGAATTTAGCTGAGCTGTAGGAGGCCATTCCTTCGGCCATCCAGGAGTTTATGTGCTTATCAGAACTTCGCTCTTGTTTTGTATCGCAGTGTGCCATTTGAAACACGTGGTGGTACTCGTGCAGTGCACCCCAGGTGTTTTCAATCGGATTGTTTTCACGTTCAGTGGCGTTGGTCGTTACGTCTTCATATAACACCGGCGGATCCTGCGTCCAGGTAAGGCCGCCTTCCGACTTACCTTCCAAAACCGCCTTTATTTCGCGCGTTACATTCGGCCTGCTCAAAAACTCCTTAATTTGCAGTTCGGCAGGTGTTCTTAAGTCGCGATCGACTCGGCTAATTGCACGTTGGCGGAAGATCTTGCGGACGCTTTCTTCACTGCCCGGGCCAAGCAGATAGACATAATAAGGCCCATAGTTTCCAAAGTAGTCAATCGCATACCGTAATCCTCGTTGATAGTTTTCAACCAGAGAACCATCTTTATTCAGTCCGTCGGTGACAAGAATCACAGGCGCGATTGTTGTGGTTCGTTTCTGTTTCTCTTTTGATTCTTCGGCATGTGCTGATTCGATAAAACTGCATGTAAGACATAAACAGAGGATCAGTAAAAATCTCATATTCCGAATCTGGTAAAGTGAATCTAAATTAGGCATTGGCTTATTTTATATGTCTGTACTCAATGAGAGGATCACCTTCATCGAGAAGATGTTCTCGGCGCAACTTTGGAAATGTTATATTCCAGTTTGCGTTAGCGAACAATAAAGCGTTTGCCAGTTTGGCTCTTTTAAAGCAGGGATCGAAACGATCGGCATGAAATGTTTGAAATACACGAGTAAACATAACTTAATGACACCATGGAAGCTCCTGTGCTGTTGGCTAGTGATGACCAGTGGTGCGTTTGTCCTGACGCTTTATGCGGCTAAGCTGATTCGCTTCACAGAGCACACGATCGTAGATGATCATCGTTATACGTTTGGCATTGGAGCTGTGGATATCGATGGTGACGGTGATATCGATATAACCTGCCCGGATATCTATAAAATAGGCCCTGACGGGGAATCTAACCTGTACTGGTTTGAAAATAGTGGTCAGGGGGAGTTTCAGCGTCATGTGATCTATGAAGGCCAGCTAGGGTGGATGGAACGACATGCAAGCGGAGATATCAACGGCGATGGTAGACCGGACGTAGCTATGGTGGACAATCGCTGGGGTCGTCTTTACTGGTTTGCCAATCCGGAAAAGCCATCGGACAGTCATTGGAAGAAACACGTTATCACTTCGAAATGCTCACATGCTTATGATGTCGTCTTGGCCGATTTGGATGGAGATGGCGATATGGATGCGGCTGCGTCCGGATTCGGCAGCGGTATGATCACCTGGTTTGAGAATCCTGGGAACGACGAAGCGGACGCAGAGTGGATCGATCATATTGTGGATGAAAAAATGTCGAAGGATGCTCGGACAATTGAAGTAGCTGACTTTAATAGGGATGGTAAGGTCGATTTACTTGCTACAACGTTGGGTAGACGAAATCGCTCAGCAGAGGAGAAAAACCACGGATCTCAAGTTGTTTGGTACGAGAATTGTGGTGATGCTGAAACAGGGCGGTGGAAGAAACAGACTATTGATGATCAATCACGTGCTGCGTGTCACGGTCATCCGGCAGATATGGACGGGGATGGTGATCTGGATGTGGTCATGGCCCACGGGATGATGACTACCGCCGATCCGAAAGTGGCAAGGCACGAAGTTGTCTGGTACGAGAATGTGGTGCAGCCAGACGCCAATCCAACATGGAAGCGTCATCGTATCGCTCCCCTGCCGTTTGCATTTGAGGCCACTGCTAAAGATCTGGACAACGATGGAGATATGGATGTCGTGGCCACGGCGTGGACAAATACACAGCGTTTGTATGGGCAACCAGTAACCGATCCTGATGGCGCGCGTGTTGTCTGGTTTGAGAATCGTGGTGACGATCCGTGGGTTATACATAACCTGCAAGAAAAGTTTCCAGGGGCTAACCAGGTAATCATTTCTGATTTTAATGCTGATGGACGTCCTGATATTGTTGCTTCTTGTGATGGAGCCTGGGTGGACCGAGAACAGGTCTCTAAAAGCGAAATCCGATGGTGGCGCAATGACGGTAAATAGCCGCAGCATGGAGTGATAAGTGATGGCAAAGAGTTACCCAGCTACACCCCATGATCACAGTTTTCCAAAACAAGTTAATCTGAGTCGCCGAAGACGAATCGTTGGCTTGATATTTACGGAGAAATGAGTTTGCACAAGTACATTCGCTATGTCCTGATCGCTGTTTGCGTAATGGTTCTGTCTTCGTCTCGCTTGCCGGCAGAAGAGCTTTCTTTCATTCCGGCTGGAGAGACTGAACCTGAGCCATATTTGCTTGAAAAGCCGGACTCAATTGAAAAGGGAAAGCGTCATCCGCTGATAATCTACCTGCACGGCCGCGGGCAAGGGCACAAGTTTCAGTGGCTGTCACGAGAGTTTGCTGCGTTTCGTATGATGGCGGCCGAACGCGGTTATTACGTACTCATCCCACATCTTGGTACTGACCACTGGATGAATGCACGAACCAGAGTTGTCTTAACCGAGTTGTTGGACAAGACCGTTAAAAGTAATCCGATCGATCCCGCGCAGGTTCATTTAATGGGGATGAGTATGGGCGGGGGTGGTTCCTTGATCTATACGATGCATAACAGGGACCGAGTACGCTCGGTTTGCAATATCTTCGGGGTCACGGACTACACGCGATTTTGGCAACAAAGACCACGGTATAACAAATCGATGAGTGAGGCTCTCGGGGGAACACCGGAGACGAAACCGGAAGTTTACGAAGCTCAATCGGTTATGAAGCATCTGGATAAACTTAGGACTTTACCAGTACTTTTACTACATGGTGATGCCGACACAGTCGTTCCTGTGGATCAATCGAAACGGTTTGTAATGGCGATGATGCAGGGCAAACACAAAGTGACTTATAACGAGGTGAAGGGCGGCAAGCATTTGATGTCCTTCCTTAATGGATTAGAGGAGGAGATCCTCGACTTCTTTGATACTAATACTTCAACAAAATAGTCTGTGCAAGGTTCGTGCAGATAACCATCATCCATTAGCTTAGATAGAGAAAATCAATGATGAACACCGCGGGCAGAAGTCTGGATAACCGTATGCTTCTGTATCTCTTATGCTGTGTCATTTCTACGGTAACAGCATGCAAAAAACAGGATGCGGAGCAGTTAAACGCTCCAGCACATCCGTCTGAATCATCGCAGCATCAAGCAGATATTGAAACGAGCTCAAGTGAAGATGCGAAGGAAGTGGATGTGGTTGAAACCTATACTGGCATCTGCTTGATGGATTCAAGCGACCCAGAGGATCCAAGCGAGATTGTGAAACAATTCATCATCTACAATCAATCAGATTTTGAGGGGTTTATTGATTCTATTCCGGAAAGCCTACCATCAAGGACCAATCCACCTCCAAAGAACGATGACAAGCTTCTTGAAAAACCAAAGTTAGACTTCGAAAAGAACATAGCGATTGTGTTACTAAATCCAGACACAGTATCTTCAATACCAGTAGTACTCTCTATTAGTGAAGATGCCGAGACAAGGTGGATTGAAGTGGAATACCCTGCCAAGCCGATAGGTGAATCATTTCCTTATGGCACAGGTACATACAGAATTGCCATCATTCCTTTTTCTGGCGAAAAGAAGAAAACTTATTTCGACATTGATGCTGATTGAAATACGACTTTTAAGCTACGGCAGTGCAATGGCCATACGGTTTGCGTTTTCTTGAGTCGAACTATCTTCAACGGTTGATTCTTAACATTCTATAAAGGTCAGACCCTGGATGCGGGTGTGCGGAACTGGCAGATAGACCAGATTTAGGTTCTACGTGATATGAACTGGTCTTCGAAACGCTGACTTAGAATTTCAGCGACATCTGCGTGTAGAAGAATCGGGCATCACCTGCATATGGTGCGCCGGCCGTCGTGTCGTAGTATCTGCCAGCGAAGAAATGCGAATACCCAAACTGGAACTTCAGTCGATCACTGAATGTATAGGTTGCCAGTAAATCAATTTCATGTCCCAGATCGCTACTGCCAGAAGTGTTTGCACCAAGTCCTGCAAAAGCAGTCATGTTCGTGTTGTATGGTACATCTGCGCTATTGGCGAGACTGAAATAGTGATAGTGGACTCGCATTTCAAGAGACTCTGTTGGTTGGTAATTCCAACGTACGTTGAGGTCGTTCAGGTTGCGTCTTCCAAATAGATCCATATATCCAAGATGGCGGTGTGCGCGGGGGAAGTAATGATGGAAGCCATTTCCAGGAGTATCACTCCCTGAGGCCCATTCGTAGTAAACCCAGAGTTCGCCAGGTAGCTGCCCTTGTAAGTCTTTTCCTAGACCGACGACCGTGAATCCTGCAAGGTGATCAGTCTGGTCGGGATTTCTACCAAGCTGGACAGCGCCTTCGAATTCGTAAAGGAATTCATCACGTGCGCCTTTCCACTGGGTACCAAGGGTGTCATATCGAGCATCGACTCGATCCAGCTCTAAAGTCAACCAGTAATAATCACGGATCGTGCCTTCATCGACATGCCGATGTGCATTGATACCGTATAGGCGGGTGTCAGTATTCGTTTTGTTGTAATCATGAGTCCGCATCGATAACGTATGGAGGTAATAAGCATCGTAGTCGAAGTGCTCACCGGCAAGTGTCGCCTGCAATCCATCAAAGGCTCGGCGGGTATTGGCCCACTCACCCATGCCGGCAAAACGTGTTGACCCAATATCAAGCGAACGTCTGCCCAACTTCAGTTGCAGCTGATCAGTAATAGCGATGTCAGCGTAGCCTTGATGCAGGTTTAGGCGATCAACTTCATTACCACGTGGTGTAAAGTTTTCGTGGTTGCTTTCGGCATCAAGAATCTCAACGTACACACCGACCCGTTCATTAACGGTAGCATCCATCCACAGTCGTGTGCGGTACAAAAGGAAGTTATCGTCGGTGCCGGTTAGGCCTAGACCATTAGCTAATGTTGGTGAAGGCCGATGATTACTCTCATTGTGGAAACGCATGCGGTATTCACCGCCGAAGTCGAAGTTGCGGATCGCTGCATCAGGCTCTTTTTGACGGATTGCGAGGGCGCTTTTGTCCAGCAATCCTAGTCGATCAGCTTCTTGATTTACAACGAAGTTCTGTTCGGTAGCGTTTTCCTGAGCTAGGCAGGGGAGTGACGCACAGAGTGCCAGTATCCAGACGGTAAGTAATAACATTCGACAACAGCGCATACACCAATTTCTCCTAAACTAGGTATCGGCTGCGAAAGTGTGAAAACTATATTGAGACGCGTGGCCTAAACAAAGAATCGGCTTAACGGTTCTTCTTGCGAAAATGATTCAAGTTCACGTGAGATAGCCGATTGAGATCGGTATTTGTACCGATGATGTCAGGATGCTGTTGGTAAACACATTCTTGTGGTTCATCCATTCAAAATGGTTCATTTTTAGCCTGTTTTTAATGAGTCAAGCCAAGACAAGCGGGTGTGGTGGAACTGGCAGACGCGCTAGATTCAGGTTCTGTGTCGTATGAATCTGACCTCTCAACACTCATGGACAATACACGCAATCAAGCGGTTTATTAGTTGTTCTTTCTTGTTAGTCACTCGATCACGTGACTTGCCCATGTCATTCGTGATGCGATGGTAGCCAGACGTAGCCAAGGATCATTGGGTAGGGTGGCATTTTATCTCGTAACTGGTAGGGAACCTACTTTGGCATGAGACGTGAAGTAGTTCAGGAGCAACGTCTTGGTTGTGTGTTGTCGCTTTTCCTTCGTTGTTGATAACGTGTTGGCTTGTTTCAGTTTGAAGGTCTTTTTAACTAAGAAAAAAGGCCGTTACTAAAACGACAGAAGCAAAGTACATTCGGCAAGGCAAGTTTGATTCTATAATGAGACACATCAATCCGTGGGCAAACTCATTTTTCACAAGAGTCTAAAGTAATGCGTATCCTTCTAACTCTCTTGCTGCTGTTCATCTCAACTGCTTGCTTTGCCGCCCCCATTAAAGTTGCCGTGTTTGATGGGGATGGAGTTGGCAAGAGTTGTGCAAACTTAATTAGTACGCTCACTGAACCTGAAAATGCTGATATCAAACTTACGCGTATCACGACGCAGGAAATTTTAGATGGCCAGTTATCAGAGATCGATGTTTTAATCCATTCCGGTGGAAGTGGTAGTAAGCAGGGAAATGATCTTGGCGAGGATGGCCGCAAGATGATCCGTCAGTATATCGAGCAGGGAGGCGGTTTTCTTGGAATCTGTGCCGGCGCTTACCTGGCAACCAATGACTATACCTGGTCACTAAACCTAATTGACGCCAAGGTTCTGGACCGAAAACACTGGGCTCGTGGCACTGGCACTGTACAACTGGAACTCTCACCTTCAGGAAAGAAGTTTTTTCAGTTTAAGAAATCGACTCTAGACATCTATTACGGGCAGGGACCGTTGCTTGTCCGAAGGGAATGGGATGACCCTAAGATTCCGAATTATGAAAGCCTCGCAATTTATTCTTCGGAAATTGCTAAGAACGGAGCTCCAAGTGGCATCATGAAAGGAACCTCTGCCGCTGTTCGTTGCAAGTACGGAAAAGGAAAAGTCTTTTGCTTTAGTGCTCATCCCGAACTTACGGACGGTCTGCATCACTTCATCCCCAGGGTTGTTAACTGGTTAGCCGACGATGAAACAAAATAATTTGAAAGTGAATTTCCTCAGTATGAAGTCTTATTATTTACTCTGTTTCTTCCTCACAACCTGCCAGCCTAGCATTTCCTATATATTGTTCATCAACTAACCATCTCCCAAGGTTGTTTTTAGGCATCCCATTATGCAACATATTTACGGTATCTCTACAATTAAAGAATTGCAAAGTTTTGATCCGATGGACTCTACGCAATTACGTGTTGCTGGATATTTCAAGCCGGGGGATGGTGGCGGCGGTGATTTTTATTGGCAAGAAGATGCAACCGACGATCCTGATAACGGGTTGGTTTTCCGGTCTCGTTCGCGCCAGCATGGCCGTTGGCGTCGTATCCTTTCTGGTGTCCAAGATATTCGTTTCTTTGGAGCTTTCGCTGCCTCAGGTGATGTAAGCAAACAGTTTCAATCGGCACTTAATGCATGCAAGCAGGGCGGAAGTCTTTACATCCCTAGCGGCCACTATACAATCAGTCGCCCGCTCGAAGTCTATCAAGGTACTTCGATAACCGGCGATGGGTTACTTTCAGAAATTCACTATAATGGAGAACGTGGAACGGCATGCTGGAATGCTGCTCAACGTTCACCCTCGACGTCGATGTCATTCCGTCGGCTGAATACGTTAGTACACAATCAACATACGTATGCTTTCCGACTTACAGGCATGAGCTATAGTCGATTCGATTCACTTTTCGTTCATTTAAGAGCCGTAAACACCTCGGCCTATTATGGACCTTCCAATGGCGAGTCACCTTATTACAACGTTTTTATTAACTGCCATGCGTCAGGACCGGGCAGCGATTCCAATGGGTGCGTAGGCTTTGACTGGGGTGCTCATGACGACGGAGATTTGGCTCCAAACGCGAATCAGGTTTTTGGAGGGCATATTAATAGTGTCGATATTGCCGTAAGGTGCCAGGGGACAGGGAACATTTTCCATGGCCAGGTTTTTGAAATGGTAAATGTAGGATACGAATTCGACTTGCCAGCAAAACGATATACTGCCGTCCAACAGGGGATCTCCAATGATGTTTTTGGTTTATATAGCGAATATGCCAAGATCGTATTCCATCAAAAGCATCCAACTTGTTATTTCGTGGCGCAGACGAGCATGGTTACCGGGCATGACAAAATGCTGGAAGCAAAGAGCAAAGACAATTGCGTGCTGCTTAGCAGTCACTCCGGACAATTGCCAATGAACCGTAGTTTTTTCCAAAAGGCTGTCGAGTTTAACCCTCTGGAATTCGACTAATCACCGTCGACTCACAGTATTGTCAGGCGACGAGTGGAGACTTCATTCTTGCCACTTTTCTGTGCAGCCTACTTCACAAGTGGCCGATTGAGACCGGTATTTGTGCCGATGATGTCAGGATGCTGTTGGTAAACACATTCTTGTGGTTCACCCATTCACAATGGTTCGTTTTTAGCCTATTTTTAATGCGTCAAGCCAACACAAGCGGGTGTGGCGGAACTGGCAGACGCGCTAGATTCAGGTTCTAGTGGGAGTTAATCCCGTGGAGGTTCGAATCCTCTCACCCGCACTAAGAAAGCCCATCGGAATCAGCTGATTTCGGTGGGTTTTTGTTCTCTTTTATACATCTCCTTCTTAATTGCTTGCCTGCCCCTTACGTTTCTGCGTGTAGTCGTAGGCTGGGTCAAAATAAGCTAGGTTTCGTACTATCCGTGAACAGTAGCTTTTAAAGACTCCATACGCGACGTTTGAAGATTACTCAAGAAAACACAGCTACAATGCAGTCAAGGAGATTGGCTCATGCTTACAAAAGTTAAACAGCTCAACTACGCGATCGTGTTATGCGACGACATGGATCGCATGAAAGTATTTTACAAGGACTTGCTCTCGTTTCCTGTCGAAGTGGAAACGGAAACCAGCTTATCGTTTCGTGCGGGACCGGCGGTTTCGCTTGCGTTGCGCAAACGCGAGCGGGAGTACGACGGGCGTGGCTCCGGCCCGCAGTCGCCCGGTGTCCAGCTTGCGTTTCGCGTTGAGCCGGATGAAGTGAGTAAATGTTACGAGCAGCTTATTGAAATGGGGATAACCATCCTGGACCCGCCCGCCGACCAACCGCGCGGTCACCGAACGGTCTACTTCGCCGATCCGGAAGGCAACATCCTTGAGGTCTATGCCGAGATCTGATCTTCGCCCGGTTCCGGCACGGTAATCAGCAGCCAGATAAGACTGCCGACGCCGCTGATCGCGCACGCGAGGATAATCGCCCCTTGCCAGCCAAGCTTCTGAGCGATGACCGGAGTCAGCACAGGCGAGATCAATCCTCCGACGTTGCCGCCCGTGTTCATGAAAGCGCCGCAGAGCCCTCGCGACCGGCCGCCGATGTCGGTGGCTGTCGTCCAGAAAACGCCTTCGACCATTCCTGTGAAGGCCATCGACGCAGAGAGGCAAGCGGTGACTGCGACGAAACTTTCGACGTTTACTGCGGCGAAGCCGAGGACCGCGCCGCAGCCCATTCCTGTGATCGCAATTACTCGTCGGCCACGGTTTCTTCCGAGTGATTCGCAAGCGAAGTCCGTACTGCGTCCGCCGATGGCCATTCCCGCTCCCATTGCGATCATGATCCAGAACTGTGCCCATCGCGCATTGACATCCGGAACTTCCAGCACTTCTTTGAAGTAGAAACCCATCCAGTAAAAGATGAGATACTGAAAGTAGCTGTACATCGCGTAACTCAGTGTGATCGCCCACAGGTTGCTTTGACGTAACAAAGACGACACGCGTTCCCAAAAAGCGGGCTTGGTCTTCTTGATATCCTGCGGATGTGGCAACGAATCAGCGGCGAGCACTTTCCATATGATGCCGTACGCGATTAACGCTCCACCGCCAACGACGAACGCCCACTGCCAGCTCAGCGTGTCCATCAACCAGCCATAGCCAGGATAACAGCAAGCGATACCGACAAGCGCCCCGGCCGTGATCATGCCATTCGCGGTCGCACGCCGCGACGGTGACATCGTATCGGAAACAACATGAGCAGCTCCAGGGTGAAGCGGCGCGTTGCAGATTCCCGCCAGGCCTCGAATGAGAAGCAGTCCAAACAACAACGCATATGGATCGCTGACGATCCAGCCTAACACTCCCGTCAACACCACAAACGTTCCCATCGTGACGCCATACAGCGTCAACGCTCGCCCCGAGCCGATGCGATCGATCAACCAACCGGCTGGCAGCATCGCCGTCGTATACACGATCAGAAATGCTGTATAGACCCACCCCATATTCGTTTCGCTGATTCCGAGTTTCGGAATGAACACTTCGTCGCCCGCCACGGTAATCCCCACGCGGTTAAAATGTCCCATCGCAGCGAATCCCATCACCATGAAGACGATCATCCAACGATTGGCATTGGCTGGTCCTTCCACCAGATCGGCGGTTTGTGGAGCTTCGTAGGGACGGTCTTTCATGAGCCAACCTAACGAGGAGAAGTGGCGACTTAGATCGATGTCGTGTTATAATATCACGAGGCTGTGCCTCAGACCATGCGAGCTAGCGCTCGGAAACGCTCCATTGTCGCTCAGAAACTTGACTCAATAACAACGAGTTACCGATAAGAAGTCTAGCATTTCGAACGATTACTGTTGACCCACCTCGGAGTTGAAGGATGGTTTCCCTGTTGATGTGTGCGGTGCTGCTGGCTCCAGAGGCCGCGCAACCGCAACCGACTTCGGAGCAGATCCGCTTTTTCGAGGCTAATATTCGTCCGCTCCTTGCCGAGAAGTGTCTCAAATGTCACGGCGGCCGGAAACAGTGGGGTGGATTGCGACTTGATTCGCGTGAGGCGTTGATGAAGGGCGGCGAGTCGGGTGCGGCGATCATACCCGGCAATCCAGACGAGAGTCTGCTGATCGAGCTGATCCTCGAGACGGACAAGGACGTTCGCATGCCGAAGGATGGGCAGCTCACCAAGCGACAGATTGACGATCTTGGTCGCTGGATCGAGATGGGAGCACCGTATCCTGCTTCTACGACGGGCACTCAACACAAGCGAGATCCGAATCACTGGGCGTTCCATCCGCCAAAAGAACAGCCGTTACCTAATGTCAAGAACTCTAACTGGCCTC
>Ga0163180_10001496_pt1 | contig 13266 bp, 6 predicted proteins | sample AtlANTMetagenome_2_FD_109647 | JGI IMG/M metagenome (GOLD analysis project Ga0163180, IMG submission 109647) | Marine eukaryotic phytoplankton communities from the Atlantic Ocean - Atlantic ANT 4 Metagenome | ecosystem: Environmental > Aquatic > Marine > Oceanic | place: North Atlantic Ocean...
CGTACATGTTCTCCGCGATGACAACTGGACCAGACACTTTTTTAACCGAGCCGTAATCGGACTCGGGCTGTTCGTCGAAAGCCATCGCGACCGTTCGTTGTTACCGTGTGTGACTCTCAGACAAAAAGACGCTTTCAAAGCGCCGCGATGTATATGATGGGGTGGATAAAGTGGCACATTATTCGAGGGTCTTTTTTTTATCAATTGTTTTGTTCAACCTTTTTCAAGGCGACAAACAATACAAGAAAAATAATACGTACTAAAGGTCTACAGGTCTATTATATTATGGTAGTTACGCGTCTCCCATCGCGCACACTTCTCTCTCTCTCTCTCTTTCTCTTCTCACGCCTTCAACAACGCGTCGATTACACCCACGAAGGAGAAAGAGGTGAATCGTCTTGAGTGTCTTCGAGTTGTTTTAGAACGCGCAACCGCAAGGACTGGTCGCCTTCCCCTTGAGAGGAGTCGAAGGGCAAGACGACGTCGTCCACGTCCGTGTCGTCGTCTAACTCAATGTCAAAGTCATCTCTTTCGCACTTGGCGACAAAATCGTCGATTTCTCGTATGGCAGAGAAGTGCTTTTTGCGAACAGATTTCGAAACCGGGAGGTCCTCGTCTGAGGAGTCTTCGGAAATCGGGAAGGAGCTCACGCTATTTGAAGGCGTTTCCTTTGCGCGGCGTTTTTTATTTTTGGTTTGTACGCCAATTTTATTCGCCTCCTCCTCCTCCTCCTCCTCTTCGTCTCTGATGGAGGTCAAACGACGTCCATTCGTGCCGTCGCCTTTGACAATTCGGTTCGCTAATATCTCCAACAACGTTCGTTGATTCTTATCCTTCTTCGCTTTGTTTTCCCACGCCCATCGTTTATGTTGCTCTTTCGTATTTCGTGCGTGACATCGGCGACACAAAGTGCGCATGTTGTCCACTGTGCACTCGCCTCCACCGTCTTTAACCGCGATAATATGATCTGCTTCCCATGCGGAACCTTCATACGCGTCTCTTGCCAACTTGTCTTTTTGCGCACGTGTAAATTGTGGCGCTAAACTTTCGATGATTGGTAAGCGCTGGTGTGGCTTCAGACATTTAATGCGAGAAACCAATGCATGACAATCGAGGTGGCACTTTTCGCACACGCCTCTGTCACGTTCGAAAACAGCCATGCGCAACGTTTTTCCAGATCTCGATTGGACGTGATATTCGAAACAATCCTTCGAGCAGAAGAGATCGTGTAAAGAAAGCGGATGTTGTTGTTGTTGTTGTTGTTGTTGTTGAGAATTTGAACCATTGGTAAGAACAATCTTCTTCATCAACTTTATATCGTCGTTAAAGGCATACGGTTTGCAGCAGCAATCGCACAATACTTGGCACTGCTTTCCAATAGCACTTGGAATTATAAACTGTTCGCGCATTTCGAATCCAAAATTGCTTTTGCGTACTAAAACCGCCCGCGTGACGGCATCTTTTGGAAGCGTGCCTAATTTTATCCCGGTGCCGTGTCTTATCGTGCTCTTCTGTTTTTTCGTTTTAATGAGTGTACTCTCTTCCTCTTTCTTTATCGTTAAATCTCGGAGCAGTTGCGCGACACCACCGCACTGAACCGGTGTACGTGATTGTATGACAATGTTTTTATCGCGAGATAACAAACAGTTCCATTCGTCGATGAAAAATTTACAACAGTTGAGTGCGTCGCAGTCATCAATCAGAGCGTCCGGTAAAACAAAGTTGCGCAAAACCTCTTTTGTCTTTTCGCGCAGAGCGGGAGACATAGTTTTACTCGTGGCATCTCCAAATTCGTCTTCACCTTCATGATTGCGCATATATTTTTCGAGAAACCATGTCAGTTTTTCCCAAGCAACAAACACGTCCACTTGCTTCACCGAACAGTTCAATCTGGTTTCGTTCGGAAGCAAGCGCATGTCGTGTAAATGCACGCGATCAGTGTGCTCAGATACGACGAACCAAATAGGCACGCGTTCCGGTTCAGTGAAAAATGCCTTTTTCCAAATCTTTCTTTCCAACGACTTTTTGCGTTTGGCCAACGAGTTGATGATGGGTTGATTTGGTGTCAGATGCTGTTGCGTTAATCCTCCTTGCGTAGCTTCTTCTGGGTGTTCGTGGTTCTGTTGCTGTTCCGTCTCGGAAAATAAAAGCCGCGGCGCTTCGAGCATGACTTGTGAGCCGTGCTTTTCGCAATCTAAATTTTCACGACCGTCACGGTTGTCCGAACCATCCGTCATCATCGTGTTTTGTTCAATTTTTCTACCCAATCTTTGCCAACGATCGGTATCGAAAGCGCATCCTTCCGCTTTTGCAATACAATAGTAAATGTTTACACACGTCTTTGAACTTTGACCGTTGCGTTCTCTTCGCCACGCCCGGTCTTCGGCTTGGAGCAAATCGGCGGGTTTTTGCGGTAACTCAACAAAGCATACGGTAGATGCCGACGATAAATCAATCCCAACGGCCAAAGTGATTCCAAAAACAGCCACGCGCACTTTCGCCGGCGAAGGCGTCTTCCCGTCCTCCTCGAATCCTTGCGATTTGCCGCCGTAAAATTTATCCACGCGATCGCGACGCTCGATTGCATCTGTTCGTCCATCCACACATATAATCTCTTCTGCGGGCAAAACTTTTTGCAACCCGGCGTAAATTTCATCTAAAACGGAATGATGATGACCAAACACAACGACTTGTTGCGATTTGTCGATTAAAATCGACTCTTCGAGAAATTTCACCGCTTTCTTCACTTTCAATTTCCCAATCGCTTGTGCTTCCCCGTCTGTATCTGTGACAATATTTAAATCATCTTTTTCTTCGTCTATTTCCTCGAATGCGTCATTTTTTGCCGTTTGTTGCGAAACAATAATCGGTTCCTCGTCGTCCTCGTCTTCGTCGGAAATCACGTACCGATGCTCTCGTTCTTCGTCTCCGCCCCCAAGTTGTGTCCTCATCAACGCGTTCTTCTTCGCACGCTCCTTCATCCAGTGCGTAAATTCGCTAGAAATATCTAAGTAAATCACCTGCCTCCGTTTCGGCGGTAACTGGTCCATCACGTCACATTTCAATCGACGAATCATCACCGTGTGTTTTAACAGCGTGTGCAACTCGTTCAATCGACGACCGCCTAACGATTTCCAAAATTTATTTCCGGATCTAGAGGCTTGCGCTAAAACTAATCGACAATAATTCACGCCAAACTCTTGTTTCGTGCCAAACATGTTCGGTCTTAAGCTGTCTAACTGATTGAAAATGTCGAACGGTTTCACTAACGACGGCGTCCCGGTGCACAAAATCGCCCGTTTCGATCTCGTTTTCAATAATTGCGTCGCGATTGCCGTATACGCGGCATCGTTTCCAACCACCGACGTGACCAACACGTGCGATTCGTCGCATATAATCGTACCCCAGTGAATGTTTAAAAATGATGTTCGTAAATTAGTCAACATGTGGTACGAACTCACAGCTATTTTCCTCTTCCCTTTGTACTCCTTACCCTCCCTCTCTTCCTTCTTGTACATCTCCCCTAACGCTTCTAAATCCCACTTCGCGGTCGAACCTTCCACAACGACCACGTCTTCAGGCCCGATATCCGGTATCCATCTCTCCAATTCATTTGCCCATACAGTCCTCATACTCGCCGGAGCTATGATCAATGTTGGTCCTTCCTTCACTTCGTAACAACACATCAGAGCAATCGCTTGCAACGTCTTGCCGACGCCCATCTGGTCGGCAATCATAACCCTCCCGCCACGAGATAAACCGTATTTCACGCCTTCGATTTGAAATTTATACATTTTGGATAGCGTTTCTTTTGGGATCCGACTCAAACCGAGCTCGAAATTCGTGGCTAGTTCGTCGTCGCATCCTGGATGATGGTTATCGTTATGGAACACCTTCAACGTCGTGGACGGAATCTCTCCTCGGTTACAACTCTTCTCCCGAGGAGGTAACACGTTCTTCCCGTACAACAGCGATTGCACTTTACTCGCCACGGATCGAGGAAACATCCAAAACGCACAGTTTCTATCGTTATCCGAGGACGTTTTCGGAACGAATTGGTGCGGGATTGGTTGCGTGTGCAACGCTTTCATTATCGACGGAATGCGCTGTTCCGATTTGCACGTCAAAATCACATCTTCGTTCGAGATGAATTCCAATTGAACTATTGGGTCCGAGAAGAGCTTTTTGAGTTGCTGTTCGTGACGATACCTCTCGTGAGTGCCAAAATGACGACCTTGCTCCGACGAGAAGCCGCCGCGAGGAATTCCACCACCGCTTGGCGTCATCGCGTCTTCGCTTTGTACAGTTTTAAAACGCGTTTGGCATCTTTTCGAAAGTGAGGATTTTTATTTTACTTTTGACAGAAGGTGCTCAAATCTTTAAAACACGTTCTTGTACTTGTAGGTATTATGCGTAACTAGTATTATTGTCTACAACGTCTCTATCCGCGAAAGAATCTTCGCTTCATTTTCCTATACTCGCTAACGTCTTGTTCGCAAACGATATCGAACGTGCTCAAACGATGTTTCAACCACTCCAACGAGGCTTCGTTACCGAAACAGATTTGGAAATTCTCAAGCGTGCCTTCTTCGGCGTCCTCGTCTTCTCGATGTTCTTCTTCGGTTCCCTCGACGCGTGAAAAGGAAGCAGAGAGAGGAACTTCGGTGTTGACTTCGCTGAAGGACACCAAACTAAACGCACCACCGTGGTCTGTCGTCGGTAATCGTTCTCGACATAACGCGCACGTGGCACTCCGGCGTAACCATCGCGTGTAACATTCGTGGCAGAAACCGTGTCCGCATCTGGCGATGACTTCTAAACTCGCGTCGAGACATATCGAACACTCTTCACCCGCGACGCCACGATCTTCTCGAGGAATAGTATCTTCGTTCTCTTCTATCTGTCTCGCAGTTTCCTCATTTTGTTCTCTGTTCTCATACCTTTCTGTGATTTGTCTCAATGCCGGAACGACGACGCGATAAAACGTCTCAATTGAGCACCGGCGGATGACGTATACGTGTTCATAGTCATCGTCGTCGTTCATTTCCTCTTCTTCTGCTAATATCGAATCCTCGTTCTCGCATCTCTCTGCTTTCACGAATCCGCCTTCCTCTCGTTTCTCCCATTCTCTTCTCTTCTCTCCATTCTCTTCGTTCTCTCTCTTCTCTTCTCTTCTCTTCACCACTTCAAAATCAAATTCAATGCTTCCAAAAACGTGAGCGAACGAGCTGTTATATTTCAGCAGCTTCACGAACACGTTGCCGTTCCCACGGAAAACTGGTGTCACTCTATATCTGAATTCCTCCGTCACGTCGCTCGATAATAGTCCTTTCAGTCCATCGCTCGAGAAACATTTATTCGCCACCGCAACGTCGCTCAACACTTCCTCGAACGAGAGAGAAAAACCTTGTAATCCTTTCGCGTGTTTTCCAATTCGTGTCAACGCCGATCGAATGTGTTCCACCTCGCGATTTATGCGCTCTTCGTGCGTGGAATACAGCCATTGCGTGGTTCGTATCGCGCCGACGATGCCGAAGATGACCAGGTTTTCTATCAAAGGTTCCATATGAGTATCACATGCACTTCCCCTAGTCACTGAAAAGAAACAGGCAACCTTCTTTTTGTGAGGTGTTTTTCATCACACGCAAAAAAAAAAGAGAACGTGTGACGCCACAACTTTTGATCGTCGCAAACGCCTTTCTTTACCACGAACGCGCGCTCGAGGACTCTCTGGACAGAGAGAACGAGACGCGTATTTCGAGACGAACGAGAACAATAACGGGGTGGAGCGGAGAAAAGAGAGGGACGGTGGTCGTGTGATGATAATGATGAGATGATGATGATGATGATGATGATGATAACGAATCCCCTAATAACATCGAGAAGGAGGATAGCTTTTCAAGCGCGTTTTGTGAGGCATCGCCATCGGTACCAAAGAAACGGCAGATCTGATGCGAATGTAGCACCAATTAGAGCCGATTCCGGCACTTCGAACAACAACAACAACAACGACGACGACGACGACGACGAGAGTAGCGTGACGAAACGATTAAACCAATTAGAAACCGTCTTTCTCATAGTCTTCAACTTGGGCGAACCGAACGAAGCGTTGTACACGACATCTTCGAGACATGCAGATATACCTCGCAACGACTTTCTATCTTTTGTTTCAATGCAAGATGCGATTAAAGCGTCTGTTTTAATAAGCGACCAAACAAATTTGATGCCAGTCGTCGAGAGCGTGAGTGTGGATGTGGTGATGTTTTTGTGCTCGAGGAGTGGCTTTGGGGTGGAGTTGGTCGAAGAAGGGGAGATATGGACACCGCCCAGCGTGGTGATTGAAGACGAAGAGGCTTTGTCTGAAGATAACGGAAGTATTGATGGAGAAAAAGAAGATGACAACAATGAATTAGCGATATCCTCAGCAGATTTAGAGAAATATTTAGCAGACGGAGGATCTTTTCGGGAGGAAATTCGAGAACAGTTTTACGCCATGGAGGAAGAAGAGGAAGAAGAAGAAGAAGAAGAAGAAGAAGAAACAGTTAAAACCGAACTCGATGACGCACGACGTACCGCCGCCTACGCGGTCCAATCCGCCGCGACCAGACCACTCAAAGCTTTATCCACCGCGTTCGAGCGCACGGCAAAACTCTCGACTTTAAAGAATATTTTGCAACGCAACGCGAATAGAGTCTCAAAAACAACAAACAGTGCGTTAATGAACGCGTTACAAAACATTGCCATCGCTCGCGCGATTAAAAAGAAGCAAGATGGAAAAGAAAATTGACATGCGTTGTAGGAAGTAAATAACATGAAGTAGAAAATGTAACCGCTCACTCGCTTTCGATTTTATGAAATATTTCACGAAACGTGAAATTTTATTCAAAACTTTGACTCACCCCAAGTGATGCCAACCACCACCGCCTCCACCACCATTCTCCTCCTCCTCCTCCTCCAGCTTCTCACCATCACTGTTCATTTGTCATCTGCAATCCGCCCGATAACTAAAGCGGATTCGCGACAGTTGGCTCCAACCTCCATTCACCTCCAAAACTCTACTTTTCTCGAGGAGTTTTCCAATCTTCCTCCACAAAGCTTCTGTTTATTGGAGTTTTATGCGCATTGGTGCCCCGCATGCAGAGCGTTTGCGCCACAATACGAACTCGTCGCGCAATATTTCAATGTTGCCCCAAGGCCTCAACCGGAAATTACGGTATTTTCCATCGATTGTGCGGAAGAGCAAGAGTTGTGTTCGAGATGGAAGATTAATGGGTACCCGACCGTGTTTTTCGGGTCAGCAATTGAGTTTGCGGGAGAGCGAACGAAAGACGTGAAACAAATTGAATGGAAAGAAAAGCGGACGAAAACAGGGGCGAAACAAATTGTCGAGTTTGCTGGGGGATTAGTGAGGCCGAGTACGGTGTATGATTTTAGTTATGATGAGACGACGACGACATCGAAGACGAAAGAGAACGAAAATTTAGCGCGCTTGGCGTTTCAAAACGACCAGAAGAAAGGATTGGATTATAAAACCGTGCGGACAATGGCGAGTAAAGATGATTTAGAAAGGGCGACGGTGGAGATGTGGAACCAGATTGTGTACGATGCGGAAATCGCGAGTCGAGAATTGAACGAGTTGAGTAATAGTAATAGTCGTTCTTCGAATCATGCGAATCCATTAGAAGATGCACAAGGAGATGTGACGCATTCGACGCCCGTGGATAAGGCGAGAGGGAAAGTAGAAACGATCAAGAATGCAATCGGTTCGCTCATTCATGCTTTTTCGAAAACGCATCCGATTGCAGAATGCCGAGCATCCTTTAGGGAATTGCTTCCCGGAGCCGACGGCACCGAAGGCGAAGAGGAGGAAATAGAAGATGAGAGTGGTAGTAACAGTAGTAATGGTAATACAGAAGACGAAGAAAAAGAGTTGGAAGGCGCGGATGATCCATTGTTAGCGATGGCATCGTCACCATCATTGCGAAACGGTAAAAGAAGGAAAAGAACAACAATTACCATTCAGCACCATCTCTTCTGGGATGACAAAGCGAACGGTCTTTCCCAATTTGCGTCGAAGACATTCACGCCGTGTGGACGTGTAAAAGCACCTGAATGGATCGATTGCAAGCCATCCTCTCCGAATTCTGGTTCTCGGGGATACACGTGTGGTGTTTGGATGTTACTTCACGCCACCGCTCTTCGATCCAAAGAGCTCGACAAACACCAAGGAGGTCATGTCTGGTACGACGCGTTTGTAAATGGGTTCATTCGGAATTTTTTCAACTGTCTCGAGTGTCGCGAACACTTTTTGAAAATGGCTGAAGAAACGAAAGGATTCGAAGTTGAAAGTCCAGAGGAGATTGCGTTTTGGATTTGGAGAAGGCACAACGACGTCAACGAGCGATTGGCGACAGAAGGCGACCCGGCGGGCGATCCCAAATTCCCCAAGCGGCAATGGCCAGACGTCCAATCTTGTGCAAAATGTCGACACACAGATGGTTCTTGGAACGACGATAACGTCATGAAGTTTTTAAAGGTGTATTTCTTAGCCAACGAAAAACCCCGACCGCGTTCGACGCGAGCGAAATTGGTTAAAGTGAAGGCATCGCCGCTGTCGACGTCAAGGTTGTCGACCCAAAAGCGAAGAGGAGGACAAGGAGTAAACGGAACATTTAGCGTTCTCGCGAAAATTTTATTCGTTTTCGCCGTCTTATCTTTCATCCTTTACTATTTGCACTCTAAAGACAAGCTTCCTGTAGTCTTTCAACGCTTTCAACGGAAGCACATGAAGCGAGTGTTTGATGATTGGCCGTAAAGAGGGAAGAGTGATAAAAATCTATCTATACATGTGCTAAAATACAAAACTACAAAAGCTATAGCTAGAACAAACTATTTCGTTTCAAACTTACTCGCTTCCCCTAAAACAATTCTCTTATTCGTCTCCACGATTTGCCCGTTGCACACCATCTCGTCTAAAATCATGTACACCGAATCCAAGTGAAACATGATGTCCAACTCGCACACGTTTCCAAAGTGCCAATCTAAAGTCTCGACGAAGCAATGTATGAAGTCCATCATGCTCAATTCGTTCTCGTCGTCATCCACGCCCACGATAAAGAATAAAGAAGCGTATCTTCGGTAACATATTTTGTATTTATTGTGTCGTAAGAAAGCGCAATACGAGTGTTTTCCTTTGGCGTAATCTGATCCTCTCGAGAGAGATTTGCGTACGATTTCACTTTCCAATTGTCTTTTCTCCGCCGAGGGAATGGATTCCGTGAAATATTGAGCCAATCGCGTTTGGCCTTGTTTATTGACCAGAAGAATGAATTTAATCGCCATTCTGCGCGTGCACGCGTGCCGCAATCGCGTGAATTGTGTGCCTATATTCGATTGAAACGCGTCAAATTTGTGGCCGTTACACTTTGCGAAAACGTCGTTTTTGGATTCTTCATTTCTGCGCTCAGATGCGAATGTCGAACAACAATCGGACGCCAACTCTGTCTGCCGCGTCGGCTTTAGAACGACCTCGACGCTATCCAATCATAATAAACGTCTACGATTTAAACGAAATCAACGATTACACGTACAACTTCGGCCTCGGGATATTCCACTCCGGAGTGCACGTCCACAACAAAGAGTGGTCGTTTGGAGGTCACGAGTTTCCAACGAGTGGGTGTTTCTATTGCGAACCGAAAGCGGTGCCACCTCCGGCGAAATTCAGAATCTCACAATGCGTAGGATTCACAACGAAAAGCGAACGAGAAGTGGAACGAATCGTGCGCGTGTTAGGCGCGGAGGAATTTTTAGGTAATAGGTATAAGTTGCTGTTGAGGAATTGCAACCACTTCGTCGAGCGTTTGATCGAGGAACTCGTGGATGAGAGTTTAGAGGAGAATCAAGGGTTGAATTTGACCTTGTCTAGTATTTTGCACGGTAACAACAGTAGTGAGAATGGTGTAGCAAGTAAAAGCAGATGTCCGTCATGGATTAATCGGTTGGCAAGAGTTGCCGTGGTAACGAATCGGTTCGCGCCGTGCTTGTTACCAGTGGCGATTCGACAAATAGCGAATGTTCCAGCTCCTGGTCAGTTTAGCACGATAGATGGGAATAACAACGACGAGGATGACGATGTTTTTGAAGGTGGTGAAGCAATCGAGCGGGCGGTCTTAATTGCGCCGGGAAATCAGAGAATGTGATGTAATATTGCATGCGTTTAGATAGTAGGTATTTAGCCATAGAGCATTCTTCTAATTCACAACCAGTTTGATAAGCCAGAGGACATGGCGTTGATGTGTTTGTCGATGAGATCATCCGTTTTATCCCGCTTGTCGCCTCGATGTTTGCCTTTTTTGTTGGTATTTTCAATAACAACGGGTGTAGCAACAGGTTTCGAAGCAATTACAACTTTCCTCGCCTTTTTGTTGTTTTCACCCTCGGTATTCTTTGCTGCATGCTCTTGTTTGCGCTTTTTGAACTTGTCTGTGATTTCATTGCTTGTGTTTTGCATATCGCCGTTTCCGTCATCACCGTTTTGCGCCTTTTTGCGCTGCTCGTTTCTCAACTTTTTCCGTTCCAAGTTTCTTTGTACTTTCTTTGCCACGCGCTCAGATGGGAACGTTCGACTTTCGATGCTATCTTTTCTACGTTTGTTTCGGCGCTCGTCGTTGTCGTCGCAACTCGAATTATTACGTTTCTTTCGTAACTCGCGATCGGACTTCCTCTTTTCCAATTTTTTTACCGCGCGAGCGTCTTCTACCGCAAACTCAACAATCGGACGTTTCTGTTTTGAAAACACTTCTGGATTGTTATTCATCGCTCTCAGCGCCGTCATGGCTTCCTCATGCGTGTTGAATTCTACAAAACCAATACCTTTGTGCTTCTGAATCCCTGCTTCGATATCCATTCCTTTACCTTTCGAGGCGTCGACGAGCAACTTACAGTTGACAATTTTTGGCGTCGAATTCTTCGAGGCTCGCTTTTGCGTTGCATCCAAAAACGCGCGCTTTAACAATTTCGAATCAAAATCAGCTGGAACATTTCTCACGGACAATCTTGTTTTCGAGATGAAATAATTTGGATTTTTCAAACGCGCTTGACGCTCTGCGTCGCCTCGCTTTCGCTTTTCCATGTCTGATTTCGAAACACCAACCGCGGCGGGCGAATTTTCGTGTACCTGGCCTTCCTTCGCTAAATACAAGTTTCGTCTGTCTCTTTCTTCTTTATTGTTGCTTTTCCAATGCTTCGCTTCTTTTTGCATCATCTTCGCCGCATCTTCTTTGGACACCGCGAGCGCTATGCTCACTGGTCTTCCAGCCACGAGTAAAGGTGTCCTTCTCGAGGCTGCTAGGTTTGCTCCCTTCTTATTTTTTTTCATTTCTTGAGCAGTAATCGTAGTTTCCATGTCGCCGCATCTATCGACGCACTTCTTCGCGGAAGCCTCGTCCCAGAAATCACAAAAAGCGACGCCTTTCGAACGGTTAGTAATTTTCTCGCAAACAATGCGACACGATTTGATTCTCCCGAACTGTTTCAGTTTAGCTTCCAGTTGTTCTTTGGTTGCGTCTAAAGGAAGGTTCCGGATGAAGATAGTTCGGTTAGGTGGTTGCTGGTTCGACGGTTTATTTTCTTTGTTAAATCTGTCCGGCATTTTTTCTTCTGATTCTGATGCCGATTCGTTTACTTCATCATCATCATTAGAGGACGTCGTCGTCGTCGTCGTCGACGACGACGACGACGACGAACTACTGCTACTTGATGACGACTCGTCTTCATCAATATCATCACTGTCGTCGTCGATATCATCATCGTTGCCACCATCATCATTATCATCATTCACCGCATCATCCTTCTTCTGCGTCTCTTGCTCCACTAACACTTGGTTCTGCTTCTCCTGTCGCTTCGAGAGCGCCAAGTCCACGGCCACAACGCGCCCGGCAATTTTCTGCCCATTTAATTTTTCTACGCAGTTCACGGCATCTTTGGCAGTTATGAAAGCTACGAAAGCAAACCCGCGCACTTTCTTTGTCTTTTGATCGATTGGAATGGAGACGTCCCAGACAAACGCATTCTCGGAAACGTGTTTTGCAATCGAATCTCTTATTTGTTTCTCAGTCGCGTGAAACGCCAAGTTTCGTAAAATTACTCTGTGTTTCTTAGGATTGGCGCCTTCACCGACTAACGCGCGACACCACAAAACATCGTCGTCTACGTTCGCGTCGCCGTCGCGTTCACCCTTCGCTCGTTTTTCAAAGTTGACTTTCTTTTGCTGTTTATCTTTCTTCGTTTCCTCAAATTTGAACTTATGTAAGCGCTCAACGACTGCTTGCACGTCCTCTTCTCGTTCGAGTTTGAGTAGAACGACGCCTCGGGTGGCTCCATCTTCTCTGATTTTGTATCGTTTACACGTCTGGTCATCCGCCGATTTGTCTTTACACGCTTGTTCGAGTCGTTCAACTAAAACTTTCATGGAATCTTCAGACACATTCTTCTTCAACTGTTTATCTGTTCTAAAACAATGTTTCACTTTCGCCGCGTCAACGCCTTTAATTTCACCTCCTATTTTCAAACCGGCGATTACGACTGTTTTCTTCTCTTCAAGAGTCCTCGGTGTCGTCTGCGTCGCGGTCGAAGCCGAGGCGCCTTTCGATTGTCGTATTCGCTTTTGTTTTTGCTCCTCTTTCGTGGGTTGTTCGTCCTCCTTTTCTTCTTCTTTCTCTTTCTCATCGTCTCCTTTTTCTTTTTCTTTTTCTTCTTCTTCTTCTTGTTTCTTTTTCATCTCTCGTCTCAACCGTTTCCTTTCTTTAAAATCCACCTTTTCCTTCTCTTTGCTTCGTAAGATGCCAATTTTCCGTCCTTCGATTTCCAGCTTCATGTTATGTTTCAACGCCTCCTCCACGTCTTCTTTCATCGAAAACGACACGTACCCGAACCCTCTGTGCACGTTCGTCCCTTTCTCCCTCGCCACCCACGCTTGTCGAACGAGCCCAATTTCCGAAAAGGCGTTTTCCAGCGCCTCGTCCGTCGTCGTGTGCGGTAAGTTTCTCACAAACACGTCTCGATTTTCCTTCTTCTTCTCTTTCGTTTTCGCGTTTTCATTCACCACCACATCGTCGTCGTCCTCACCACCATCTTTGTTCTCCCGGTTCTCTTCTTCGACGAACACCACCATGTCGGCGCTTCTTCTTCTTCTTCTTCTTCCAAAAGGCGGCCTTCTTCTTCTCGAAGCGTCGTCGTCGTCGTCGTCGTCAAAGTCTGCCGCCACAA
>Ga0163180_10001498_pt1 | contig 13263 bp, 23 predicted proteins | sample AtlANTMetagenome_2_FD_109647 | JGI IMG/M metagenome (GOLD analysis project Ga0163180, IMG submission 109647) | Marine eukaryotic phytoplankton communities from the Atlantic Ocean - Atlantic ANT 4 Metagenome | ecosystem: Environmental > Aquatic > Marine > Oceanic | place: North Atlantic Ocean...
AGTAGAACTTTCTCTTAAAAAGGCTTTTATTCTCCATGCTTCAATATTAATTGGAAATAAAATATCTTTATGTTGTAATACAGATTTACCATTGTCCGGACTATAATCTGGCCAAATTTTAATAGTTGAAATATAATCATTTAAAAGTTTACGATTATATTTTATTTTAACTGGAGATATTACGTTATCAAACATTTCTATTAGCTGTTAAAGTTATTTCCTCAATACACATTGACGATTCTGTAATATACTTAATGCATTCTGCTACTTCTTCTACTGTTAATTTCTTTTCATCTGGATGCAATTTATCCACATAAGGAGTGTGCATATGACCGACACTAATATATGTACATTTAATTCCTGGGCTAACTTTTGCTCTATTATGATTAATAGTCTGACAAATATTTTCTAATGCTACTTTTTCTGCTCTATAACTAATATATTTTATCCAAGGTTGTTCTGTATTAATATGATCAGTAATACTTCCAATACCGATTAAATGACCAGAACGCCCTAACTCTTGCCAATTAACATATATTTTATGCATCATTCTTGCTTGTACATATGCCAAATTACCAACTAATGTATGAGCATTTAATATAACACCATCATATAAATCCGTATATTTTACAAATTTATTTTGTGTTTCTTCATCATTAAAATCCCAACCATTAGCTCTACTACAAAAATCACTATCTAAAACTTTTGCTATTCCAGATGCTAGTCCGGTTTCTGGATTACCAGTTGTTATAAATTTCATAATATTCCTCGACAGTTTTAAATGGTTTTAAATATTTATTTTCTTTTCCATGCGCATAATCTAAAGCTGGGTGTCTATGATGCATTACTGGATAGTAATCAACTCTACTGCTATGAGCTACGTGTGTCCATCCACCTTCTCTTCCAATACAATACTTGCTAGTTGAAATTAATTTACAGTTTTCTTCAATACTAATATGACTACCTAACTCAATAGGATTATCAATATGTTGAACTATTTCTTCACTTACATTTCTTGATAAAGTATAATCATGACCATTGTAAATTTCTTCTGGTCCAGTTGTATAATAACAAATATGTTCTTTTATTTCTCTTTTAAATTTTGTTGGATAGTATTCATGCCGTAATGTACATGGAATAGTTTGAATTTCATTTTCTGTATAGTTTGGTACTTTAAGATTTTTTAAATTATCTTTCCAAGATTTTTGATGATCAATATCTAAATGGATAGTTTCTTTTATTTTTATTTCAACTGGATATTTTGGTTGTTCAAAACATTGATATATTTCTATAAATTTACCTATATTTTTTTCATTTAAGTGTAGATTAATTTCCATTGGTTCTTTTTGATTTACTAATAACCAACTTATATTTTGCCATAGACCACCAAGACCCATATAATCAAAATTAAAAAACATTACCCTTTGCATTTTTGAGCATACCAACTTAAAGGAAGATTTAAAAATTTATAATCTTCACCTGTTACTTTTCCACGACAACTTGGTGTTCCACAATTACATTTTGGAATAGGATCACTTTTAGTTAACATAAATGTTCCATAATCTATTGTTAAATATTCGTGAGCTTTAATATTTTTTAAAGCTCTAAATACTACTTGGCCATCTATATAAACATTAGGTTCACAACTATGATTAATATAACCTTGATATTCCTCATCTTCAGGTAAATCTATAACTAAATCTTTATCAATTAATAATCCTTTATACCATTTATGTTCTGATAAATGCCTGGCTAATCCACCTACGACGAATACTATTTCATCTTTTTTTATTATATCAGTAGTAGATCTACAAAGTCCATGGACTTTATGTCTTCTCACAATAGTATTTTTATTAATGTGAAAAAAGTTCATTAAACTTAGGATCCTCAAAGTTTGCCATAACCAACGCATGATACCGTGTAGCACCTTTTTTATTATTTACTGCATGATTATGTTGTGTATTAATTATCCATGCTTCATTAAAAGCATAATGTTGAAAATGATGTTTACTATCCATATAAACAATCATCTCTGTATCTTCTTGAGTTATAAGTGGAATATGTAAATATGCATGAGTATATATTGGTTCATAATAACAATGACTATGCCAATTTATTCTTTCACTATCATCAACTTTACTGATTAAAATTCTATCACACATTTCCCAGGTGACAAATTTTTCTATGATTGAACGAATATATGGTAACTGTAATGTTGTGTCCATTAAATGTTCTGGTGGAACTCTACCATCTTTAATTAAATGTTGTTTACCTAAAATTTCCATAAAATCCCAAGTTTCACCAAATCCAAAATCTGGATCTTCACACCAATTTCTTAAAAATTTAGATGTCCAATAACTACTAACTCCTTGACCTCTTGTACCTTTTACATCATTATTATATCCATACCATTTATTTTCTATAGAATCAATTTCTTCTTTTATTAAAATTTCATTTAAATTTAAATTTTCACTTAATTTATAATGAGGTGTATGAATAATTTTTTTAGCTATAGGGTGTATTGCTCTATCACCTGAACATCGTGGATCACATGATGAATCATAGGCTGGAGCATTAATAACATTTTCAAGTCTCCAATGTAAATCCATTATATATTTCCCACAATATGTATTCTAGTTTTTTTACTACAATTAACAGCTGTATGTTTTTTAACTGTATCAACAAAATATATTGAACCTTCTTTCATTCTATAAACTATATCTTCTAATATAAACAAACAGTCATCGTTGGTAATTACTGGGATATGGTTTCTTGGCGTAAAATCTTTATGATATGTATAGCACGTTTTAGAAGGTTGAATCATTACACGTGTTCTAAACATATTATATTCTTTTAATAATTTATTTGTATATGGTAAATTAAATAAAAAATGAGAAAAAAGTTCTTCACCTTTTTTCACATCTTTAGAAGGACCGTGAGTAAAATCAAATGCTGAACCTATACCATAAAATGGATCTTGGTCTTTAGATATTCCTTGTAAACAAAATGTAGTTTTATATTTTTCTAATAGAGGATTTAATTCTTCTTTTATTTTTAAAATATCTACTTTATCTAGTTCTTTCATTTTGCATCCTTATTATATATTGTTTACCACCATAATGTAAAGTTTCGTAAGAAAGTTTCCATTTATATTTACTATGTTTACAAAAATATTCTAATAATTTTGGACTTTCTTCTCTGCTAACCCATATATCTTTATAATTTTTTAAAGCTTCTTCTGTTAATAAATCTAAAGTTTCTACTCCTCTTTCTAAATCTTTTTTAAAATTACTATAATAACTAAAATATTTTTCATCTCTAGTATGTCTAGACATTATTCTTATAGAACCATTATATTCGGGTCTTTCAATAGCTGCAGAATAATATATTATTTTCCATTTCTTTTGATTTTTCCAAACATAATCAAAATCCCACCCTATTCTAGCAAATTTTGTATATTCAAATAAAGGTTTTTTTATATAATTATCTGCATGTTTATGATCTTTATTTTTATAAAATAATTCTTTTATTTCATAAATCCAATTATCTATTTTTTCAAGTTTCCAAATCATTCATTAAAATTTCTGCTAAATTAATATCTATTTTACTTAACCATTCTTTATAGGATCTTATTTCTAATTCTTTACCATTTGGTCTTTGTGTAGCCCATTTAAAATCAAATGCTTTTATTTGTCCATTATCTTCTGTTAAATTAGATAAACTACCATTTCTTTTATAAACATTATTTTTCTTAAAAAATTTATACATATCAATTATTTGATATTTCCAATTTTTGTCGGGAGTAATTTCCAAAAGAGAAGGTCCATAATATTTTAAGGTAATAGTTTGTTTTTTATCATTATAATCTATTAATTCTGATACCCATTTACTTTGTAATTTTTTTAACCAATATAAATCATTTTCATAAAAGTGTTGTGCTCTGGCTGGAGAACAATACCATTTAACACCATCTGTGATTTTTTCACCACTTTTAAATGTTTTAGTAATATAATGTTTCCAAATCTTGTGTTCCATCTAAACTAAACATTAATGCTATTCTTGGTTTATCTGACATATTAACAACGGCATGTGGATATCCAATATTTAAAAAATATGCATTACCTTCTTCTAAATTATAAGCTTCTAATTTATTATCTCTTTTAAATAAATTTATAACATTCTTATCTCCATATATAGGAACAATACACCTTACTGCATATGATATATCATAATCAACATGAAAAGGAATTGTTTTACCTGGTGCTAGTTTTGTTATTCTTACACGACTAGCTGGAGCTTCTAATTGTTTTACTACTTCTTCAAAATAACTTCCCGCATAATCTTCAGTTGGTACATTATATAAATGTTCTTCTCTTCGTTTTAAGCGTTCTTTAATACTTGCTGTATACGGTAATATTTCACTAGGAGTAGTTAAATTAATTTGTTCAAAGTTATCATATACTTGTTTTACTAATTCCATATGATTATCACATAGCATAGGATTAGCAGATCTTACATCTGTAAATTTTTCAGCTAATTTATCTGTTTCTTCTTGTAATCTAATTGAACTAATATCTAAATTAAAATCACATATTGATGGTAAATTATGTTTTTTCATTATATAACTCCTCCATTAAATCTGTAAGGCATAATCGATTAGTATTACCCCTTTTCTTTTTGTTATAAATTGGATCATCACTAGTTGCTAGCCAAACTGTATCACTTGCGTTTAAATTCATTTGTTCACATATTTCTTTTTGATAAGGTAATAATGTATTATAGACTTCATTAATATTTATTAGAGAAATAAGTAAATCTCCCAAAGACATTGAATGGTAATTATAATATTTAGCTGAAGTAATTAACGGATCAAAATAATGCATTTTTTCTCTTGACCATGCATATCCTATTCTATAATTTCTTAAGCCAAAACATTTACTCAAACTAAAAAATACCATTTCAACATTATCTGGTATTTTAAAGTTTTTAATATTAGTAGAGACACAATATGCTAAATCTAATATAACAGGTTTATGAGTTGGTATATCATAAAAATTTCCATCACCAGCAAAAGGGTAACTCCAATATATTACATCACCTTTTGGTTTACCTTGAACCCAAACATATTCACCATCTCTTAATTCTATATTTCTTTTTTCATGCCACATCCAATAATTTAAACCTTCAGTAATTCCATTTAATGGATATCTATGTTCAAAAGAACTTAAATCACAATAAGGTTCTAACCATTTTGTTATATTATCAGCTTTGTAAGGTTTAATTTCATCGTGTTTTATTAATAAATGTGTATCACATATATTTTTTATAGAATTAATTGGAAACCCTCTTATCGCGTTACTTCTTTCTATTAAATCACTTGGTGTGATGATCATTATGATTTCCTTCAAATGGAGCAAATAAATGGATCCACCATCTATTCACTGGACCGTTTTCATTGTGGCCGAATAAATTTAGCATACCATAAAATATATATGAAAATATATAAACCCATATAAAATATAATGCTACACCAAAATATGCCGCTATTATCCAAGTAGATATCATTATCATTAAACCATATTTATGGAAAAACATTATTCTTGGATTTTTATATAAATCTTTTACAAATTTTCTAGGAATGTTTTTTATTTTCCATGTTGAAAATAAAATTTGGTACCACTTTTTATATTTGGGACTATGTGGATCTTTAGGTGTATCTGCATACGCATGATGCATACGATGAACACCAGACCAACTTAAAGCTGATCTACCTCCACATAATATTCCACAATAAAGCATAATACATTCTATTATTGGATTAACTTTTATTTCGTTGTGTGAAAAACATCGATGATAACCATAAGTGATTCCTATGGTTGCTAAAATATAATAAAGTATATAAGTAATTAAAAGATTCATAATAATAATATATATTCAGTGAGGGATTCTGTTTCCAGGCTCCCTCGGGCCCAGTACAATTACGCAGCGATTGCGTAATCTACAGGTGCAAAATTATCGTTTGCAGTTACTTTTTGCAGACTCAATTACCAGTCGATCCTGTTTCGCCCCCATAATTGTTTTTTGGTGGAGGCGTTGGGTATTGCACCCAAGTCCTGTATAACCTCTAACATCTACGTTAATATTTATATTATATCATAACTTGGGTGCAATGTAAAGTGTTTTGTTAAGGTTTCATTGCATCGATGCCAGGAAGATAATCTGACATGCCTAATAAATCACCAATCGATTTACCTGGGAATATATCAAGTTTACCATCATAAATTTGATTAGTAAGTGCTATAGCAACTTCAGCTACATCTTCAGGCATATTAGTCATTGGAGCCATTTCAACCATTCCGGTATCCATTCCACCCCAAGTATCTTCTGATTTCCAAGTACCATCAATAACTGCTTTAACTCTTTCAACATAATATGGACCCCATTGATCAATAATGGCAGTCAATTGTGTATTAGGAGCAAACATAATCATATCAGATGCTTGACCAAATGCTTTAATACCTTCTTTTTCTGCAACTTGTAAAGCAGCTGGAGAATCAGTATGTTGAGTAATTATATCAGCACCTTGTTGAATTAATACAGTAGCAGCATCTGCCTCTTTACCGGGATCATACCAAGTATTAACCCAGACAACATCAATGTCAAAATCTGGATTTACAGATGTAGCACCTAACCAAAATGCGTTAATACCACGAATAACCTCAGGTATTGGAAATGAAGCGATATAACCGGCTTTACCTTTTTCACTCATCATTCCAGCAATTACACCTTGTACATATCTTCCTTCATAAAACTTTGAAGAATATACAGACATATTAGGAGCAGTTTTATAACCTGTGGCATGCTCAAATTTCACATCAGGAAATTCTTTTGCTACTTTTAACATAGCATCCATATATCCAAATGATGTAGCAAATATAATATCATGGCCAGATAAAGCCATATTTCTCATAACTCTTTCAGCATCAGGGCCTTCTGGTACAGATTCTACATAAGTAGTTTCAACTAAACCACCAAGTTCTTCTTCCACTAATTGCCGACCTTGATCATGCATATAAGTCCAACCGTGATCACCAGTTGGCCCCACATAAATAAAGCCGACTTTTACGGGTGAGTCGGCTACTGCGGAGGTAATTAAAAATAGTGACGATATAAGGATCGCCAATCCTTTCATAAATAATCTCATAAGTATCCTTTCGAGGGTGTTGTGGCAGGATCGTAAGGAGATACTCTGCCTTTGGTTTGTATAAAAATATATATAAATATATTAAATGATCCAATTTAACTTTGGAGATTTATTTTTTTATTTTAAAAGATTTTTTATTATATTTCGATTTGGACTGATCTGATTTTTTCAAAAGGAGTATAATAAATGATAGATCCAGTAACAGCACTGGCCACTGCCTCTACGGCTTTTAATCTGATTAAAAAAGGTTTTGCCGCAGGTAGAGATATTGAAGCAATGGGTTCAGATCTTGGTAGATGGATGGGCGCTGTAAGTGATATTAAAAAGTGCGAGGAGTATTCAAAGAAGCCACCATTATTTAAAAAATTATTTGCTGCTGGTTCTGTCGAAGAGGAAGCATTACAAACTCTTATGGCTAAGAAAAAAGCAGAAGATATGCGTGAACAACTTAAATCTATTATTATGTTTTCACGAGGAATGGGAGCATGGGAAGAATTATTAAGAACGGAAGCAAGTATAAGAAAAAGAAGACAAGAAGCAATATATGCACAACAAGAAAGACAAAGAGTGTTTTTCGAATGGTCAGCAATAGTATTTGTAACTTGTTTAGCTGGAAGTTTTCTAATTTGGATAATTTGGATGTTTTTAAAGACTCGAGGTTACATAGCTTAAAAATACATATAGTTGGGTGGATATTAGCATATAGTTTAATTTGTATTTCTCCAGCTTTTAGTCAACAAAATTATGAAAGAAAATCTAGAACTCAACCAGATAATATTAAACAATGCTTTACTTGTTTTCTTAAAGGATTAACCGATTGGACTTGGGATCAAGAAAAAAGATTGGGTATGCGAGAAGACCCAAAATATGTTACGTGCCGAAGAGTAAAAAGAGTAAGAGCTAAAAATGGCTCAGATGTTTGTGTTTATAGAGGAGCAAATAATACTTGGGCTTTACAAGTTGAATTTAATTGTCCTCAAGAATTCAAATGTAAATATGATCCGCATAATAAAGAACCAAATATAGATTCCGTTGTGGATTCACTTAATGATTCGTTTAAATAATGTTATATAGACACGAAAATGTGATATTAGAATTAACAGATAGTAAAGGAACGCTATTTGTAGATAATAAATTAGTATTTAAAGGTTTTGGTTATTCAGCAATAAAAATGTACATTGCTGCTTGTGGTAATGATCCAGTGGCTTCTAAACCATTTAAAAGACAATTAGAAACAAGAGAAGCTTGTAGATTTGATGCTCAAGATAGATTAAAAAGAGAAAATGAAAAACTGAATCAGTCTAAGTGATCATGTATGTGCATTTGAATTATGGCATAATGTAAAATTTTCATAAGATCTTTTTTGTGATCTTCTTTTGTACCTTTTTTACCATATCGTTGAGCATATTTAAGAATATTTCCAATACAAAAACCTGTACCATGGCCACCATCTAATATAAATTCTGTGGCTTGGAATTTTTCTTTTGCATAATGTGAATCATAAGTTTTATTAATGTGTTCCATTAATTCAATCACATTTTTATCTTCATTAAATTTATAATCTATTTTTTCGCTCATTACATATTCCCTAAATAATAAATTAATCCCCACCAAGTATACCACTGGCTATTCTCAACGCCGAATATCCACAAAGTGTCTATCCAACCAAATGCAAATATACCAAGTATTAATCCACCCAATATATCATCTTTTGTAAAAGCTATATTCATGATGCAACTCCAAATTGTTCAGTTGCATAATCCGAAATATCTTCGTGAGCAATTCCTAATTTATCAGCAAGTTTTAATATTTTTTCACTGATTTCATTTTCATCGGCTATACTTTGACCGGCCATGATAGCATTATATGTTAATATAAGATTTTTAAGTTCTTGGTTCATTATGCCACCTTTTTTGATAATTCTGTATTAAGGATAACATTTATTGCTTTTTCCCAAAGAAGATGAGCACCATCTTGAGTGGTAAATCCTTCTTCGTCTGCAAAGTCCATTGAAGATGAAGCGTAAACATCATCACCTAAACCGAAAACTTTAATTAATTCAGCTAGTTTTGTAGGTTCTTTAGCATATCCAATTTTTACACCAGGGTCACTGAATAATTCAATTCCACCTTTGTTAGCACTTATAAATCTGATTTTATTTGATTTTGTCATTTTATTTTTCTCCTTATTAATCATTTTATAAGTTTAATATAACACACTTTTTAGTAAATGTAAAGTGTTTTTTTTAAATAAAACGCATTTTTTTCATTTTTTATTAAAAGTGTAACATTTATGTAACACCTTTTATTTTCCAAGGAGTAAAACAAATGGTGCCCAAACTAAAATGGTCTGCACCATTATTTTTATAATATTCGACATCTTTTTTAGAATATATACCACCACCTGCTATAACGGTTACATTTGGGTGTTTTCTTCTTATATATTTTAATATCCTTATTGTATGTGGCATAACATCTTTTCCACTTAACCCACCATCTTTAGTGGGTATGGTATTAGAAGCATGGATCTGTTTAAACCCAGCTTGTATTATAAAATCTATATCTTCTTCTTTAAATGTTGGGGGTATTTTAGCTATACACCATTCTCTATGATTTTGTGTAAAACTAGCAAAACCTGGGAATAAATTAGGCTGTATATTTGGGCAACCTAAATTAATTTCAACATTAGCATTTTTAGGTATTTTATTATAAAGTTTAAACCAATCTCCTTGTTTTATTGCCGCGATGCTTAATATATCGCGTGGATATTTTAAACCATAATCAATACCTTTATTTCTTAAGCCTAATTTATTCACCCAACCATATTTAGTATAACGAAGTGTTTTTAATACTTGCATAAATCGGCCTGGTCTAGGTTCTAATGTCCACGTTCCAGATACTGAAAGTATATTTTTAAATTTTAAATAATTTCCAAATGGGGCTGCTATAAAAAACATTCTATCGGGTTCTCCCACAATGGTCTTCCAATAATTAAATAATCTGCTCCATTTGCTATAGCTTCTTTGGGAGTAGTTGTTCTAATTTGATCGTCCAACCTGTTATTTATTCTTATACCTGGACAATATCTTTTAAATCTATGATTAATATCAAATTCATTAAATAATAATAAATCTTGAGGTGATAAAATTAAATCATAATAACTATAAGGACCGTTATTATAAATTTTATTATATCTAGTTGCTTGTTCTGCTGGATCTTTTTTAAAAGATGTTAAATATGAAACAAGTAATAAATCTATATGAACTTTTAATATTGCTATTCTTTTTAGACAATCTTCACCATTTTCATAGTGAACAGTAGTCATATCAACTTCTTGTTCAATTAACCATTCTATTATTTTTTCAACTGTATTAGGTATATCATATAATTTTAAATCGGCAAAGACTTTATAACCTTCTTTTTTATAATCAGATATATGAGATAATAATCTATGATTTATTTTAATAGCATATATATTATCACGAATTGGCTCTAAAAGTTCTAAAGACCTTTTAAAATCCATTCCATCTAGTGCCGCGATTAATTTATTCATATTAATATATATAAATACTTATTTGGCTCTGGGGGGTGGAGTCGAACCACCACGTTTTAAAAACAATAGGGAAACAACCTACCGCGTCTACCAATTCCGCCACCCCAGATTAATTGGATTTTAACCTAAATTTTATATCACAATAACCACAAATTGCTTCACCATCTTTTGGTATCGTATAATAAACTTTAGGGTGATCCATATCTTCTCCCATACACCATACTCTATCAGTTTCTGAATATATTATGGTTTCTGGAATTTCTTGTTCTTCTTCCATATTAATACGGATGCAATGGATTAATTCCTATATTTTCCATAGCAGATATCATTCTTGTTATACCTATTCCACCACCAAATCTTGGTATAAAATTGTGACGTAAAAATTCATCTAACTCAGCATCAACTCTTTCCTTTCCAAAAAGATCATATAATAAACTTGCATATCCTCCTTCTGAAATTTCTTCAAACATTGCTCTCATTTGATGTGGACTTGTACTACGTTCTGCACTACCAATTGTTTCCATTCCACCTAATATCACATCACATTTCTTTGCATGTGTTCCATTATCATGTTGAGACATATTCCAAAAAGGTGAAGTTTTATTCGGAAAATTTATTATCATAGATGGACCAAATTCTTCTTCCATTTTTGCTTCGTGTTCATTACCTAATTCATCAACACCATAATATTCGCACCAACTATCATATTCTTTTACCATCGGACCTTTGAAACCTAAATGTTTTAAAAGTTCAACTTCTATTGATAATAAATTATCAAACGTTCCAGGTGCTTCAAATTCAAACATTGGGAATATAGTTTCGTGTCTACCCTTTATTGGATTTGGTTCCTGTCTATAACTTGTGCTGACACAAAAAAAGCCCTTTGAATCGGGCTTGGTGAGTAACTCATATTCTAACCACATTTGGCCAGTTTGAGGTAATGGCCATATTTCGCCATTATAATTATATGTTGCTACTGTTGTAGGGTCTTCACAGGCTGCTAGAATACTTAATCTATTTTGTGTATGTACTTCTAAAAAGCCTTTCTTTAAAAAAAAGGACCGTAAACGGTCCACTGTGTTTGTATATTTATCGGGTTTAATTAAACTGGTCATTCACCGCTCCTTCATTTTAATTTTTATTTATACACTTTTATCTTATATTTGGAAATATTTTTGAAATTACTTTAGCACAGGCTAAAGCTATTTGTCTATGTTCTTTTTGTGTACCATTATCAGCACGTAAATCAATATAATGTAACCATGATCTTAAAGTTCCATTCATATATAATCTACTAATAGTTAATCCTTCGGGTAATACTGCTCTTGCTTGTTCTTTTGCAATTCCATTTTCTATAGCCCATTGATATGTTTGTTTAGCTTGATTAATAACTCCATGCTGTCTTCTTTGCCAATCAGTTAACAATTCTTGTTTATGTAAATCTAATTGTATCGAGGGATCTTCTTCAAGTGCTATACTATTTTGTCTATTTTTATTATCTTGTAATCTACATTCTCTTGTAGTAAATTCCAATTCTTCTACTGGATTAGCATATCTTTGACTAAATTCTTGAAAGGAAAAACTTCTATGTCTTAACATTTGACGAGCAATATCTCTTGTAGTTTCTATCTCCAAGCAAGCGCTAACCATCTCGAAAGGCGACCAGTGTTTGTTTTTGATAAGATAATGTAAGAGCTTTTCTGCCGTTTTTTTGTTTGTTTGGTTCGATGGATTGGATACACGGGCGCAATACGCAATGAGATCTTGAGCATCTCTCACTCCTTCCATTTCTTCAAATGGTTTACTATAGCTTATAAGCTTAATTTTCATATGAATATTATTTATAATTTCCACTCTTTTATACTTTCTGAGAATTTTTGGCCTGTTTTAGTTTTATCAAATACAGGTGTATCATCAGTTAATTTTTGTTCACTTTCTTCTACATCAAATAATCTCATTTTAGCTCTATCAACTCCAATCACAAATCTTCTATATTTAACTGGATCATTATATCTATTTTTAAGTTGTTTAACAAGTAATTGACCTTCTTTATCTAATTCTTCAGTTGTTATAATAGCAAACATTAAATCGGCAGTTGCGGGTAATCCAAAAGATTCGGACGTGTCTTCAAGCCCAACATCTGAATTAGAATAACCACTACGCGTCGTCTGTGTTGCCGAGAATATCGGGACATCATACTCGACAGCGAGCCCACGCAACTCTTCAGCAATTGCTTTAATATAAGAATATGAGTTAATTGCACCACCCATTCCTTTCATTCTACTAGATGCACAAATATTCAAATAATCTATAAAAATAATATCTGGCACAAATTGTTTCTTTAATTTTAATTCATTTAATAATGCTCTAAAATGGCCTGAATGAGCAGAACCAGTTGGGTATTCTTTAATAATTAGTTTACCTGTAGTTTTTCTAGCCAAATCAGCAACTTTAGTTGTAAACATATCTTTTGACATTTTATCAAGTTGATCAATTGGAACATTTAA
>Ga0163180_10001499_pt1 | contig 13260 bp, 10 predicted proteins | sample AtlANTMetagenome_2_FD_109647 | JGI IMG/M metagenome (GOLD analysis project Ga0163180, IMG submission 109647) | Marine eukaryotic phytoplankton communities from the Atlantic Ocean - Atlantic ANT 4 Metagenome | ecosystem: Environmental > Aquatic > Marine > Oceanic | place: North Atlantic Ocean...
CTATTTTATAAGACTCTATTTGTTCAATGAACGGACGAAGTCGTTAATCCGTTTACCTTCCCAGCGTGGGGATTTCCAAATAGGCCAGATCGGTGATTCATCTCGTACATCGAGGTAAATCTCGGTCATTGCCTGGATTAAACTCTGTGCAATCTCTTTCTCTTGCTCAAGCAGATCGTTTTTTTCTGCCGGATCGGTTTCAAGGTTATAGAGTTCAAACTGATCCAGCTCCGCTGCTTTCAGCAGGTCTTGGTTTTTGCCAAGAATGTCGCTGTACGGAGAAATCTGTTCGCCCGTAACGGTTGCCAACATTTTCCATGGGCCGCTGCGTATCGCCACTTTGGGTGCGGAACGGCTTGCGTTGAAGTGCCAATATAACGGTTGCTTTCGGTTGACAGGCTCACCATGCATCGCAGCAACAACGCTAGTGCCGTCCAGTGGTCGAGTCGCGAGCCGCTTAATTCCGGCTATTTCTGCAAGCGTCGGCAGGATGTCGATCCCACCAACCGGTGTGTTGTTCGTCGTACCAGCTTTGATTTGTCCTGGCCATACCATGATTCCCGGCACGCGGATTCCACCATCGTACGTATGCCCCTTCTTTTCCCGGTGTCCAGCGGTAAAGCCGTGAGGATGTGAGCCGGTGATTGCAGGTCCATTGTCGCTTGTAAAGATAATGAGTGTGTTGGAATCAAGTCCGCGATCTTTAAGGCCGTCGATCAGGCGACCAAAATGAAAGTCCATTTGGGATATGTTGCCATGGTGAGCCTGAAATGTCGTAACGCTTGGATCGTATCGGCTAGGCTTACCTTTTTCCGGATACTTGACGGTAAACTCCGGGGCGCTGGCAATTGGTTCGTGTGGTTCGTGGTACGACACGAATAAGAAAAATGGCTTGTTGGGATCTCGGACTTGACTTAGCCATCGAAGTGACTCATCTGTGACGATCTGTGAGGCGTATCCCTGAATGGTCCCAAGGGCGATACCGTTTCGATAAAAGTTGTCAGGATTATGATGCGTTGGGATGGCGTTATTCTGCGTTGCCATCCAATGGTCAAACCCATGGTCATTGGGCTGCGGTTGATCCGTCTTGTGGAATCCACCGTTTAAATGCCACTTCCCGACCATGGCCGTGTCATATCCGGATTTGCGTAATAGAGTTGCAATGGTTGTCTCGCTCGGCTTTACGTGCATCGGTGAATCGACCGGTATCCAATTATGGATGCCTAGTCGAGTTGGTGTTCTGCCTGTCATTAAGCCAGTTCGCGACGGTGAGCAATTTGGTGCCGCAGAGTAGAAGTCGGTGAATCGCATGCCCGTGCCAGCGAAACGGTCTATATTCGGAGTCTTCACCGTAGGGCTACCGTAACATGCTAAGTCGCCATAACCTAGATCGTCGCAGAGGACCAATAAGATGTTTGGGCGGTCCAGATGCTTGGCAGCTCTGGTGCATAATGGCAACAGCAGTTGTGTTACCAGGATCATCGCGAGCAATGATAATCGAATATACATGTATAATTCCTCGTTACGGCGTGACACTATTCATTGTATATGAATGACTAGGAGAAGATCTAAAATGAGCAGCTTGCGAATTGCTACTTGCCAGTTTTCGGTTGAAGCGGAAATTGAGCACAATCTCAAATACGTGAAACGTCAGATCAATCAAGCCGCAGACCAAGATGCTCGTGTTATTCATTTTTCGGAATGCGCACTAAGCGGATATGCTGGTGTCGAGTTTGAGAATTGCGATTTCCTGAACTGGCAGAAACTAGTGGAAGCTACTACAGAAATTCAGGAGTTGGCCCAAGCCCGCGGTGTTTGGGTATTGTTAGGTTCGACGCACCAGCTCTCTGGTAAGAATAAGCCTCACAACAGTATCTATATCATTGATGATAAGGGGAGAATTGTAGATCGTTACGACAAACGTTTTTGTACTGGCGTAGGTGGTTCCAAACCAACGTTTGACTTATGCCATTACTCTCCCGGTGATCACAATGTGTTTTTTACCGTTGACGGCTTTAAATGCTCGACGTTGATTTGTTATGACTATCGCTTTCCGGAACTCTATCGAGATTTGATTAGGCGGGGGTGCCAAGTGCTGTTCCAGTCATTTCACAATGCAAGAAGTACAGTTGTTGAAGACGAAGAATACAATATTTGGAAGACGATTGTGCCGGCAACGATGTCTTGCCGAGCAGCGGAAAATCACATCTGGGTAAGTGCAAATAACAGCCAAACAAAGCCATCCCGCTGGGGCAGTTTTGCCGTTCGCCCAGACGGTGCAATCGTCGGAAAATTACCGTTACATCAGCCTGGTGTGTTGATCACGGATGTATATTTCGATGACTCGTTTTACGATGCGCCGGGGCCATGGCGTAAGCGTGCGATGAATGGCACGCTAAACAGTGGAACAGCCATAAACGACCCACGCTCAAAAGACACTCGCTGTCTATAATTGAACCAATGAAAGAGTGTTCTGATGCAATGAATTGCGTCAAGAGACTGTTTACGGAATGCGATGCAGAATCTGAAAGGATCTAGCTGTGGAACTGAAACGAATACTGATTTGTTTAGCGGTTGTAGCAAGTATTTGTTGTACGTCCCTGTTTGGTCAGGATGTACCGATAAAGGCGATCGATGCCAAAGCAAAAAGAGTATTCGGCTTGTTTATAAAGGATGCGGTCGATTTGGCAGACGAATACGAACGCAATGGTAACCTGGAGCGTGCCCGACAGATTTTCGAAGCAATCAATAAGCTAGATTCAAATGCACCTGGCATCAACGACAAGATTAAGGCGTTGCAGGACTCGATCCTAAATTCTAATCAACAGGTGCATGATTTGGACACGACGAAGGGTTGGACACAGATCGGAATTGCGGTGGGTGGTAAGTCCTTCCGAGTTGTTACCGCCGGAACTTATGAAATCAACCTCGAAGGGCAATTAACTGTTGCCGGTCTTCCTACCGGTGACGTAAAAACGAATGGCATGGACAACGATTTTCCGCTCGGTGCACTGATCGGCCTGTTCGTGGATAAGAAAGGGAAGCCTGGGAAAGTGTTTCTGATTGGCAGTGAAGCAAGATTGTCACCGAACCAGGATTCGGTATTCTTCGTGAAATTGAACTTGCCACCCGCAGCCAAAGTCGAAGGTGAGATCAAAGTTGGAACGAGTGGTTGGCTCAACGTGCCTGTGGAAAAATAGATGCTATTGAGTGTTGTGGACGCAATTCGTACCGGCATGGTACGGCTCGACAGCTAGCTATTCTTCAGACTTAGATTTTGATCCGCCGAGACTCCAGGCAATTGTGCCCGCGAATATCCCGGCCACGCATGAGACCATCACCCAACATGCGTGATGAATCCAGTTGCCACCGAACATGCGAAAGTTGCCATTCATGTTCGCCTGCCGTCGACCTGCTTTAAGGTTGGATTCGAGTTGAACTGAACGGGGCAGTCTCGACATCAAATTGAAATGGATACCTTCGGCATCAAAGGCATTGGATTCTGCTGCAGCAATATCCACCGCCTCTTCCATGCTGATTTGTTCAACAGCTGTGCGATCCACATCCTCCGGTAAATCATCCATGCGTAATACAGCAGACAGCCGACTGGAACGTTCAATTGGTGCGGCTTGAGGCTGTGCACCTCCGGCCTGCCCTTCCTCAAATCCTCCTGGTGGACCGTCTTCCGCCATGGAGTCGTCAACTTCAATTGCCGGAGCTTGGATTTGCTTGCCGAATTGAGTGCGGATAGCACTTAGATTCGCATATTCAGTGATGGAGAATGGTGTGATCGATTTTGATTCGAGAAGGCTGTTGAATTTTTCATCACCGCCAAAGATGGCTGTAATCATCACATCACGTTTTTGTTCACTATCAGCTAGTTTCGATCGTGCTTCTTCGGTTTGATCATATAAATCTCGTGTATCCGAGTATTCGTAAAGTAGCACCGATTTACCAAGTTGAAATGTGCCATACGAAGCAGCAACGGTAAGAATGCATGCAAGGATTAATGTAATGGGAGATGCGGAATGCCTGGACTGGGTCGATTGCGACAATTCTTCCGGAGTTGGTTCGACAACAGTCGTCGCTACTTCCGGTGCTGCTTGTTCCTCGGCAGCACGAGATAAATTGAAACCGCATTTGTGGCAATAGACTTTACCTGGAACGATCGCTGCTCCACATTCTGGGCATGATTGGGTATCAGTTTCAGACATTTTTGTAAAAGCTCTCAATAATAGGCTATTTGCGATAGTGAGTTCCGCCGTACAACGCTCACCTATTACAGTTATAGCATTTATCAAAAGTATAGTCAGATAGTTTAAGCCGTACCTTCATTAGGGAGCGGGCTTGCGTATCTTCCAGCAACGATGAATTCGGCGATTTCTATAGTCTTCAGGTACGGTTTGCTTGGAAATTTCGACGATGGAGTTGGAGTTGATTGATTCTTCGTCCAGCTTGAACCGACGGAAATTGGTTGAAAAGTATATCATTCCATCAGGCTTAATCGCCGCTAAGGTAGCGTTTAGTAATTCGACGTGTTGACGCTGAATATCCCAATCATTCTCCAAACGCTTGCTGTTTGAAAACGTGGGAGGGTCCACAATTGCGATATCGAATTCTTCTGGTGATGCCATTTCCGTAACGAATTCGATCGCGTCGGCACGGACGAATTGATGATTGTCTGCTGGGAAGTTATTTACGAGTAGATTGCGATGTGCCCAGCTCAGGTAGTTCCTAGAGAGATCCACGGTGACAGTAGAGCTTGCTCCACCATCGATTGCGTAAACAGTGAATGCTCCGGTGTAACCGAATAGATTTAAGACTCGTTTGCCACTTGCCGACTTGCGAACCATCTCCCGAGTTTGTCGATGATCTAGAAACAATCCCGTATCTACATAATCAGAGAGATTGACGATAAAGTTTAAACCGCCCTCCTGCACCTGCAATTCATAGGAGGTTGCATCGACTTTTTGATGTTGCTCGGATCCGCTTTGCCTGTGTTTTTGTTTCAGGAAGATCTGGTCCGTCGGGATATCAAGTGTCTGGGATGCTGTCTTTACGAGTTGCTCTAACCAGTCTGCGTGTTGAGCTAGGTCGCGTTCGTGTGGGCGATCAAATTCTACAATGTGCAAATGGTCTTCATACCGATCCACGACCAGCGGGATTTCCGGAATGTCTCGTTCGTATAGCCGAAAGCAGGTGATCCCTCTCTTGGTAGGCCATCGCCGCAAATGGCGAGCACGCTTAGTCAGGCGGTTAGCAAAAATCTCACATTGTTCAGCAGTTTTTCGCAGATCGCCTCCGAATACAGCAGTTGGTGCATCGGCAGTTTCTACTCGCTCCGGCGCATTCTGTTCGGGTTGGCTTTCATCGTGGCGAACAGGTGTTCGGTCGACACCAATTCCCGGACGCGGTCCATGGAATTGATAGTAAGTGCATTCGATTCGCCCGTTGTATAACTTTCGACGCCGATCGGCTTCCTTTTGGATCAGCCGCTCGAATTTGGGATACGACGTAATAATGTAGTGTGACCATGTTGGCAATCTTTTTAATGTTTCTGGAAACGATCTGTAAAGTTGTTCAACTTCCTCCGGCTCACCCATGCGTTCCCCATACGGTGGATTGGTGATCAGACAGCCATGTTCACGTTTGGAAAGAAGGTCTTTGAATTCCCGTTGCTGGAAATGAATGTCGTCAGCAACACCGGCAAGCGTCGCGTTTTTACGTGCCGCGATTAAGATTTTGTCGTCGTTGTCAGTACCCAAGAGGCGTTCGCTTCCCGGTTGCTTCATAAGATCAAGCGACTCGGTGCGTGCATCACGCCATATTTCCTTAGGTATGCAATGCCAATCAGCAGACGGAAAATCACGGTACATTCCTGGAGCCATATTGCGGCCGATAAGGGCAGCTTCTATCGGAATCGTGCCGGTACCGCAAAACGGATCAAGTAATGGCCTATCAGGATTCCAGAAGCTTAGCTGTACCATGGCGGCTGCCAGCGTTTCCTTTATAGGCGCCGTGGCAGTTGCTGGACGATATCCGCGTTTATGCAGGCTTGGTCCTGTTGTATCCAGCAGCAGCCAAGCCTGGTCTTTTATCAATGCGATTTCAACTTTATGAAGTGATCCGGTCTCCGGAAGTACAGTAGTACGGTGAGCCTTTAGCAGGCTCTCTACCATCGCCTTTTTTACAGATCGCTGGCATGCCGGGACGCTCGAAAGCTGTGACTGAATACTGCGACCGGTCACAACGAATTGTCCGTCCTTTGGAATCCATTCGTCCCAAGCGATGGCCTTGGTTGTTTCAAAGAGAGTGTCAAAATCCTTGCACTCAAACGAGTTGATCTCAATTACAACCCGATCCGCAGTACGCAACCACAGATTTGTACGACAAATGCCACTTAAATCGGCTTCAAACCGAATCCAGCCAGGTGAGATTACATTGGCTTTATAGCCAAGGTCTTCAAGTTCGCGTTTTACCAGTGACTCTAAGCCAAATGCCGTCGTCGCTATGAGTGGGATTGAGTCAGACATGGATCCGTCGTAGTTCAGCGTGCGTTAAAGCTTCATGGTGGTCGTGATGGTATAGGTCGTCAATGTGTAATGTCGGCATGAGGATGTATTACAATAGGGTTTTAGTAATTCGCTTTGCGTGTTTTAGGTCAATTTGAGTATGCTAAGCGATATACTTGAGTGACGACGGATGGTCGACAAATGGTCTTAAGTGGTTGGAGGGATTTAGCCATGCAAAGGTTTTCAACAAGACGCTCGCTTCATGCGGTTTTGGCCGCGGCTTTGATAATTGTTTTTTCGGGTTGTGATGCATCACCGGAAAAGGTCATTGTCGGTACGTGGAAAATGCAAACGGACATGGAAAATCTGGATATATCGGTCGAGTTTAAGGGCGACGGTGGTTATGTCATGAGTGTTGATTCGCGGGGCGAAGTTGCATCGGTACAGGATGACGGCTTTATTCACGGTCGCTGGCATATTGAGGACAATAGGATCTTTGGTGAGGTTATTGAATCAAACCTGAGAAACGTGGTGCCGGGCAAGAGTGATCCGGACGAAATAATTCGTTTAACACCCGAGACGCTAATCACGCGCAAGCCAACCGGCGACTTTGTAACCTACACGCGATAGTTAAATGCGCATAAACCTAAGCCTCACGCTAACAGTTCTGGTTTCTTTGATTGTCATGTCTTCTGGGATGTTAGCAGCTCCGCCAGTTGAAACGAAATCCAAGCTGTTCAAGTTTAATGGGAGCACCAAACCTGATTTGCCATCGGTGAAAGGTGATCACTTCAAAGTCTACCAAGCCACTGCCGATAGCTTTAAATTCTGCCATCATCCGTGTCTGATTGACTACCGTGGAAAGCTGTTCGCGATGTGGTCGAACGGCAAGATCCATGAAGACGCAGAAGGCCAGCGTCTACTAATTAGTGACAGTACCGATGGCGAACGCTGGTGCAAGCCCCGCGCACTTTTCGAAGGTGGCGACGATAAGATCTTTGTGGCAGCCGGATTGTCCGTGGTTTCTGAAAAACTAGTCGCCTGGTTCACTATTACAGGTGGCACCAACTTCAACCCAAATACGGCACTCTATTTCAGCACATCCGACGATGGGAACTCTTGGACGTCGCCCACTAAGGTTACGTCGGGGTTTTTTATTAACCCGCCAGTGCAATTGCACGATGGGCGATGGATCATGGGGGGCGAATATACGGATCCATATCGCGATACGAAACGGATGAAGATTCTGGTAACGATGGAGTTACTTGTACCAACGTCATGGAAAGAGGTTACTATTCCGATCGACGACGTCTCGGTGATTGGATATGCAGAGCCTAACTTTATCGCACGTGAACATGATACGGTCGCATTACTACGGAATTACTCCGGAAAACTCTATGCTGCCCAGTCCACAGATGGCGAAGAATGGACGACAGCCGAGCAGACTGCTATTCCGGATTCCACCGCTCGGTTTGCAACGGGAAAGCTACCCTCCGGTACTTATTTTTTGATTAACAATGCAACGAATAAGCAATTTGATCGAAGTGCTTTAGTAATGACTTTAAGCAACGACGGCCGGAAACTGACGCGCGGTATGATCGTTCGTAGCGAACCAACGAAAATGAGATTTGACGGTAAGCATAAGCTCGATGGTTGGCAGTACCCGCATGCCCATGTCTGGGGCGACTATCTCTACGTTATTTACTCCGTAAATAAAGAGGATGTGTTTGTTACTCGCATCCCGCTGAAGAGGCTGTAGGGTCAAGTGCGGATCTACGGCCCGCAGGACGTTTTTTGAGGCTGCATTCATCTAGCTTCTTCTGTTACTTTTCAATCGGTATCTTAGCGCCGATTTCCTTCAGGTGCTTATCCAATTCCCGCGTCATTTGGCGGACCTTTGCGGGTTTCTTGTCTGCGATATCCGATGCTTCCGTCAGATCGCGATCTAAATGATAGAGCTCGCTCTTTTGTGGATCGTAGAATCGAACCAACTTGAAGTCGCCCTTGCGAATCACCGAATACGGGTCGTTGCCTGCGCGGTGACGATAATGTGGAAAGTGCCAGTACAAACTACGTTTGGCTAGTGAGCCACCTTTAAGTACTGGGGTCAAATCCGCGCCATCAAGCGTCATGTCGGCAGTGTTAATTCCAACGGCTGATGCTAGAGTTGGAAAAAGATCTACACTCGTCACAGGTTCGTCAGAGGTGACACCCGCTTTAGTGACTCCGGGCCAGCAAACAATCCATGGCACTCGTATTCCACCTTCGGGTGCAAAGCCTTTTCCGGATTTCAGCGGCGCATTTTCTGTTGGGTTGCCGTTACGATCGAGACCACCGTTGTCGCTCGTAAATACGATCAACGTGTCATCTGAAAGTCCAAGTTCGCTTAACGTGGCCATGATACGGCCGAGTGAATCATCGACACTTTGAACCATGGTTGCATAAGCGGCATTATCTTGTCCCATCTCATCCTTTAGCGCCTGATATTTTTCAAGGATGTTTAGTTTCGGTTGAATGGGGGTGTGTACAGCATAGTGCGACAGGTAAAGCAGGAATCGGTTATCTTTGTTGGCCTTTATAAAGGATACAGCTTCATCCGCTTCCCGGTCGGTCAAATACTCGCCCGTCTCCTTTGGCTCAAGTGTGGGGATGCCTTGTTGCAAGCGTCGGTTTGTATAAGGGTCGTAATAGGAAGGCGGCTGGCCATAATCCCAACCACCAAAGTTCAAATCGAAACCTTGGTCAGTGGGAAGATACCCTTCTCCGCCAAGATGCCACTTTCCAATAAAACAGCTGACAAATCCTCTTTGTTTTAACAACTCTGCAATGGTCACTTCATTGTGTGGGAGGAATGAGTTGTTTACCGGTGTCAGCACTTTAAGATTGGCGTCGTGGTATCCTTCAATATCACAGTTTGGCCTCTGACGACCACTAAGTTGGAATTCTGCCCGTATCCAATCGGTGATTCCCAGCCTCGCCGGATCTTTGCCCGTCATTAGGGCTGCTCGCGTGGGCGAACACACTGCACACGCGGCATAGCCGTTGATAAACCGAATTCCACGTGCAGCAAGCTGGTCAATGTGCGGAGTCTGATAAAAATCGGACCCCTGGCACCCTAAGTCCATCCAGCCAAGGTCATCAACAAGGACAACAATGATATTTCTTGGTTCAGCTGATGCCACACGGGTCGACGGAATCGACGCGATTGAAATAACAGCAAGGAGAATTATGTGAAAGCGACTTAAACTCATTTGGAAGTCCTCAAATAAATGCCCATAGAGCAACTGACCGGTTCTCCGATATAATAAACATCTAACAAACGTTTGTCGCAAGTAAGCCACGCTATAAACAATGCTCTCAGTATTCGATCATACAGACCCCTTAAGTCGCCGTGCCATGCTATCCATTGGTAGTCTGGGATTAGGTGGCCTTGCGCTTTCGGATCTGCTGGCAGCCAAAGCCCACGGGTTTGCAGAGAAAAACCACTTCACCTCCGGTAAGTCGGTAATCTTTCTGTTGCAACATGGCGGTCCGACACAGTTCGAGACTTATGACCCAAAGATGGATGCACCAGAGGCCATCCGAACTGTTGGCGGTGTGACACAAACAGCTGTACCAGGCGTACACTTCGGATCGACCCTAAAACGCCTCGCCGCTCACGCAGATAAGCTTGCTGTCGTGCGTTCTTACCAAAGTGGCAGCAACGGACACAGCACACGGCCCATTATCGGTGAAGCCACAAACAAAGCGAATATGGGATCGATCTATTCGCGAATCGTTGGGACAAATCATTCCAAAACGGGAATGCCGACCAATGTCGCACTTGATCCTACAGCGATAACACCTGATGACAATGGACCAGATGTTCGCTTTGGGAAATTCACACAAACCGGTACGCTTGGAAAATCGTTCGAGCCGTTTGTCCCTGGTGGCGGATCAGATTTGCAAAAAAACATGAAGTTGGTTCTGCCAAAGGGCCGCTTAGATAATCGTCAGGCATTGCTCAGAGCACTGGACTCACTCAAGAATAATGTGGACAGCACCGGTGTGCTGGATGGTATCGGGAAATTCCGAGCTCAGGCATACGACATGTTGATTCGCGGAGTTGCCGATGCCTTTGACATTAACAAAGAAGACGACGCGACCATCGCGCGGTATGACACTTCTCAGTTCATCAACGATGAAAAATTCGCATATGTACAGAACGGACAGCAAGAACGACATTGGTATCAAACGAATGCCCGTTCTCTTGGCAAGTTATTGTTGCTGGCAAGAAGACTCTGTGAAGCCGGTTGCGGTTTTGTCACTATCACGACGCAGTTTGTGTGGGATATGCACGCTGACCAAAACAACGTCGGAGTAACCAATGGAATGGATGCAGTGGTCCGTCCTTACGACCATGCTGTTTCCGCATTCATTGAGGATTGCGAAGCGCGAGGACTTTCAGACGATATCTTGCTCGTGACCACTGGTGAAATGGGGCGTACACCACGGATTAATAAAAATGGTGGTCGTGATCACTGGGGTCGACTGACCCCACTTATGCTCTATGGCGGCGGTATGACCCATGGTCAAGTCATCGGGCAATCGACTCGTGACGGCGGTGAACCACTGTCCGGCGCAGTGAACAGCGACAATCTGGTTGCAACCATCTTGCATTCACTGTTTGATATCGGTGAACTGCGTCTCGAACAAAGTCTGCCTACAGACTTAGTGCGATATGCAACAACTGGTAGCCCGATTCCCGGTCTACTTTAATTCGCCACACTTATGTAGTGCCATGAGTGGGTAGAACGTACCGCTGTACGTGATGAAATGAGGGCCGTCGGTATTCAGCGACCTTGTCCACCATCTACCTGACTCGCGTTGATTGGATTTGATCCACTTGATACCGCGTTTGATGATGTCGTCGTCAGCCGGCACACCTGCATCGCGTAGAACCATAATTACCAACCCAGTTTGATGTCCGTCACTTGGTGGACTCTTGAATTCTTCTTCAGTTTTCAGTTTCTCTGCTCTGCCGCCACCGCCCCATGTTTCGGGTGTGGCAAAAGTCCGCATTGCCCAGCCACCATCGTCCTGTTGATGACCTGTTGCCATGCTGACCAACTCGAGTTTTTGTGCTTCGGTTAATAATCCGTCCCACTCGTTAGCTGCCCATAACAGTAAGATGCGACCATAGTCGTGCGGTGCATCCTGCGTCCGCAGATACTTCTTTAGGAGATCTACGTGCTTTGCCTGTTCTTCCGTGAGATTGTCAAGAAATCCAGGAGCGGTACTTAGCGCTAGTGCAGCGACGGTGGCACCTTGGTAACTACTGGATTCAAATGGTGGCCAACAATCAAGATTTCCCCAACTGCCATCGTCCGACTGTAATGAGAGCATGAGGTTTAGAGCTTGTTTCGTCTCTTCTGAAAGTTTTCCGTCACCAGAGTATTTGTCCCACGTTGCAAGACCATGGGCCATGTAGGCAACTTGAGTAGGCCGAATACCTGTCTTTAAGGTGTCGATGTTTGCTTTGCTGTATTTAGCAACTTCTTTCACAAGGAATTCACGCTGTTCGGCAAGCGGTTGCCCCATGACGTCCGCAAGTGCAGGTGCCATTTGAAAGTAAGTACCATTCGTATGGCAGGCAACACACTTCTTTGACTTCGTCCAAGCAACGCTGCCCTTCTCCAGATAGTCCTTAGCAGCATCGAGTGAAAAGTCGCTGCGTACTGCTTCATCAGCTGCTGCAGCAACGACTTCAATGCCTTCCGATTTATATTGTGGCTCCGCGGCAAATGCGAATAGTGGAGTCGCAGCAACGGTGATCAAACAAACAAAAAAGCGGAGGGCATGCATTAGAGATTCCTTAATCTGCGGGTGGTTCTGTTCCCCGATGATACCATAGTCAAAAGGTGGTATGAAAGTTTTGTCTTATGCAATGGCAGGTGTCTATTGGGTTCCCGCATCCGCCGTCGCCTTCGGCTAACGCCTCGGCAGACGGAAGTTGCGGTTAAGAAACTTGCTTAGCTAGCGATAGGCCCCGCCGTCGCATTGCTCGTGTTCCCCGTAGGGGAGGCTAGGAGTCTCCGCCAGCGTCCCCGTCGGTATCACTTTCTGCAGACGGTTCAGTTTCAGGCGAAGCATCTGCTACCGGTGGAGCAGCTTCAGATGCTGCTGGAACAGGTGTTGCTGGAACAGGTGTTGCTGGAACAGGTGCCGGTACGGCAGTGGCCGTTACTGTATCTGACGACTCACCGGCACTTCCTGCGGCTAATCCAATAACTCCAGCAAGAACACTAGCAGCAACAGTGATCCAAAAACCGTATTCGATGTGATACATTTCGGCGAGAATCTCAGCTGAATCCATTCCCATTTCTCCACCTCCCTCGCTACTTTCGATCACATTCTTAAGTGGGAATCCAATGACCATCTGAAGCAAGGCAGTTGCTCCGGCCAGAATTCCAACTAGATTGGCCGCAGCGCTGGATTTTATAGCGAGTCCCAATGCGATAATGGTGAGCAAAACAGTCGCAATGGGGAGGAAAGCTGGTTCTAGGTCCTCAGCGATTTCATCGGTATCACCCATTCCTCCACCCATATCTCCCATGCCGCCGCCCATATCTCCCATGCCGTTCGCCATACCACCGCTTGGTTTCTTTTCGGTATAGCCTTTGGTGACCATCTGAAGCCCGCTTTGGTAAATCCCAACAGTTCCGGCTCCGGGTATTGTGCACGACAAGCTTGACCACGGAAGGAAGAA
>Ga0163180_10001500_pt1 | contig 13257 bp, 30 predicted proteins | sample AtlANTMetagenome_2_FD_109647 | JGI IMG/M metagenome (GOLD analysis project Ga0163180, IMG submission 109647) | Marine eukaryotic phytoplankton communities from the Atlantic Ocean - Atlantic ANT 4 Metagenome | ecosystem: Environmental > Aquatic > Marine > Oceanic | place: North Atlantic Ocean...
ATTTTCTTCCCAACCTTCTTTCCCAGGTTTATCACTTTCATTGTCTGATATGTATGTAGTTTTTGTCTGTTGTCTAGTCATTGATCTTTTAGGCATGTGCTTATTCATCAATTGTCTAGTTGCGGACATTTTTTCGGCTGGAGATTTTTTATCATCTTTACTTATAGCATGAAAATGATCACTCATTTTAGGATAAGTAGGTGTTTTTGACTTCAAATACTCATCAAAATTATTTTTCATTAAAGAATCGTTTCTTGCAGTAGAATCATCATAAGCTTTTACAGCATCATTATAAGATTTATTTTCCTTATATAATGTTTCAGAACCAAACATTTTCTGTGGTGTTGGAGAATTTTTTTCGTTATACTCTTTTTCTAAAACAGAATAATCATCACTTAATTCAGTTTTATTATTATCTGGATTTTGTTTTAAATCAGATTGTATATCTTTAGTACTAGACTCTGATAATCTATCATAATCCGGAGTTAAAGAATTTACAGTAATGTTTTTATCTCCACTATTAGTTTTAGCTTTAATCTCTTCAGAGTTCAAACCTTTTATAGCTTGAACATCTTCATACACTGGAAGTTTTCTAGGTCCATTACCCTGCTCTTCATTATATTTAGAATTATATCTTATATCATACTTAGGATTTTCTTTATAACCAGTAATTATTCTATTATCAGTCATTTCATCTGCTCTAATTTTATGAGGTAGTTCGTTACTTTTTTTGTTAGATGAATCATTAGTATCTGGAAGATATTCTCTATTGCTTTCGTGATCAGTTTTTGAAGTCATCTTGTCTCTATAAGCTTGAGCATCTTTTTCAAATTCTTCAAAACTAGAATATCTATCTTGCACACCTTTTCTATTCTCGTTCCAAGCATCCTTATCAGTACCTTTACCTTTGAAAGTTTCAGTAGTTGTTTTATCTCTATCAGTTTGCTTATACTTTCCTTTTTCATCTTCACCATACGTAACCACAGGATCACTATAAGTTACTTTAGGTTCTCCAGTACTAGCCATATTGTTTTCAGCGTCGAGACTAGCATTGCTCTGCATTTCTTTATCTGTTTTATTTTGTGTTATAGGTGCGATGTATCCTCTCTTTGCCATTGTAGCATAAGGATCTTTATTGCGGCCTATTGGGGACATTTTAAAAGCCATAATTTATCGTTTCATATGTTTGTGAATTGGATGTGCGTAGTCTCTATGTGTAGCTGATTGATCTCCATGAGATGAACCATCTTTACCATGATATCCTTTATCTGTTCCTTTATAATTAGCATAATCAGTATGAGTAGCTGATTGATCACCTTTACTTTCTCCATGACCGTCTTGTCTATATGCACAAGACTTTTTATAAGCCATAGTTTTGTTTTGTGGCGCTGCGGATCCTTGACTTTTAAGATATTCTTGATATAACTTTTCTTTCATTGCTGCTGCTTCATTAGCAGCAACTCTTTTTGCTTTTTCTTCAGCTCCTATTTTTCTAGCTTTTTCTTCTGATATATCACCATCAGCAACTTCCATAGCGGTATCTACATCTGAACCATAAGTTTCTGTAAAGGCAGCGTCTCTATCTTCATTATATTGGCTTGGAAAACTAAATTCAAAATTATCAGCACCCATTCTCATATCATTACCTGCTAAAGTATCACTAGGATTCATATTAGGATATTTCTCAAGTAAGTTTTGAAAAGGAGTTTGCTTTGCTGGACTATCCTCGCCGGCAGTTTCCTTAGCATCCCATGTATCCATTTGGTCAAAATCTTTAAATTTTTTAGTTGGAGCTTTTAACTGAGTAACAGGGTTTTTCTTTTTAAATTTATGAAACCAACTTTCGTGTCCATCATTTCCACCTTTCCAGTTATAAGAATCATGAGCGTCATCAAATAAAGCTTGAGCATGACCTTTGTGACCTTTTTCTTCTTGCTCTCTACCTCTCTTTACATCTTCTTCTTCCCAAGAATTTGTTTTGTGCTGTGTTGCTACTGATTTAGCCGCTTCTTTCATTGGCTCTTTTTTGTCGCCATCACCATCAATGTCAATATAATCTGGTTTAGCTTGTTTTGTAATTGCTTTTTTCATAGTTAAGTTATTGGTTGTTCGTTATCGTAGGCTTCTTCTTCCCAAGGAAACTGAGGCCAACCTTCAGGTCTCCACTTACCTTCGTAAAATATTTTGCCGTTTTGTCTTTTATAGTCTTTACCGTTCCATGTAACATAATCATCTCCGTAGTCTAAGCCTTTACTACCACCACTTTCGTTAAAGTCTTTAAATTGTTTTACGTGAGTTTCCTCATGTGATATAGTATTGAGCTCTTGCTCTGGAGAATCCATATTATTTGGATTGATAGTTATAGTTCCGTTCTTGTTAGCTCTACCATTAACGTTGTCGTCATCAACTACGTTGTAGATAGGAGTGTTATTTATTACATATGGTGCTTTTAATTTAAAAGCCATTTTATTCTGCTTTAAAAGCTAATAAAACTTCTCTTAATGCATATCCAAAAGCTACACCAGCATACATTGGATGTGATTCTACTAATAGCATAGCACCAACTATACCAGCTAAAACAGCTTTAGATAGTGGGTGATTTATAATTGCTTTTGCTTTTTCCATATTATTTCTTTTTATAAAGTATTTTATTAATTAAAAGATCAGGGTTGTTCAATTTTTCTTTTCTTTTGTTACAACCACAATCTCCAGGTATTTTGTCTACTACTTTCTTAATACCTGTAGCCTTTGTAATTTTTTCAATATCGTCGCCTAACATATTATAAATGTTTATATTCTTCAGTGGCATCAAAACTTGGGCAAGCTTTGTTAGCAAAATCCCTATGGCCGTGAATTTGAGCTTCTGGATACATTGCTTTAAGTGTTCTTAACACAGCTAGCAAACTATCTTTTTGACAATCAAGTCTAGTATCTTTCGGGGTCTTACCATCTGCTTCTACGCCTCCGCAATAACAAATACCAATACTGTTTCTATTCTGCCCCTTTGAGTGAGCCCCGATTCTAGCTATATCTCTACCTTTGTGTATTTCACCATATAAGTCTATATAGAAATGATAGCCTATGTCGCTCCAACCTCTACCATCAACGTGCCAACTACGTATAGTATCTACAGTATAGTTTTCACCTTCTCGGGTAGCAGAGCAATGTACAATAATTTTATTTATCTGTCTCATCTTGTTTGTTTTTCATATTCCACCATTTATTTACAGTGTATCCTATAGTAACAAGAAGTAAAGTAATTTTCAACACAGGTTCTAGCCAATCTAAACTTGCGATTGTGAAAGAAGTTATATTAAAGCAATATAACTTTAAATCATCGATACCCATTATTTATTAGCGTTAAATACAGGATTACCCTTGTATTCAATATTATCAATTCCTTTTAACGTAGGAGTTATTGTAGAATTATTTGATTTCATAATTCTAGTTCCTACCGGCTTACATCTCTCTGGACATGGTAGTTTTATTCCTGCTGATTTTTGTGTTTTTCCTTCGCTTGGCATAATTATTTTTTTAAGTATTATCTGATTGTAAACCTTCATCAAGGTTTTGTGCAATGTTGTTAAACTGATTATATTTTACAGCTAAATTAGTGGAATCACTTCCGTTTAATGCTGATAACGTAGATGACATAGGATTAAGTGCATTACTTTCCATTGGTCTTCCTCCTCTATTAGGTGATGTTAATTGCGTTGCAGGTGATGATTTTTTTAGCATTTCGTTCCAATTTGTTAAATGAGTTTTACTTTGATCTACTGGTTTAGCTGGATTTGGATTATATCTTCCTTCGCTTTTTAGCTTTGCTTTTTGTTGAGCTTTAGCCATTAGTTCAGGATTGTTTAATCCTCTTTCAATATTAGATTCTAAAGTTTTATTGTAATTACGAGTATCAGTCATTCTTTGAAATCTCTCTTGTTCTTTTTGCTTAAACTCATCACTTGACTTATAGTCTAAATCTGCTTTCTTTTCCATCCAAGGATTTAAAACCTGTTGTTCCCAATGGGTCTTATCTCCGTTACCTGACCATACTGGTTTATTATTTGGATCAAAGCCATAGTTTCTAGGTTCAGCTGCTGTATCGTTATCATCTTTGCTAAAAGCATCGTTTTCAAAAGCTTGAGCACCTATACCAACAAGACCTCCTACAACCGCTCCAACAGCTGTTCCTATTCCAGGAACCATAGACCCAATAGACGCGCCAGTAGAAGCTCCACTTAAAGCAGCTCCACCATATCCCTGATCTTTCACATTTTCATCCCACCAGTCCCAACCTTGGGCAGGTGATCTATCTATTGTACTTATATGTTGTGGAAACCCCTTTTGTTTGTAAGCCATAATTTTGTCTAATGTCTTTATTCATTTTAGTAATAGCTGTTGCTAAAACTTTATCTGAATATGTTAGTCTTTGCATAATCTTGTTAGATGTTCCTTCTGGTATTTCTTCTTCACCTAACATCATTCTATATATTCTTGCTATTAAATGTTTTGCTTTAGTTGATACTTTGTATAAATTGTATTTTTGAGTTGTTCTATTTCTTTTTCTCCAAACAACTATCCAACCTTCTTTTAATAATCTATTCCAACGTCTATTATCCCAACTATAAGAATAAGATCCATCTTTAAAATCTTGTTTTCTAAAGTAATCAATAGACTCTAAATATATAATTAGTTCAAGATCTGCATCTTTAATATTACATGTTTTACATGCCCATTTACGTATTATACGGTAATGTTTTAATAAACCAAGTTCTTTTAAATCAGAAGATGTAGGTTTTCTCATAATACTATAACTATATCAAACTCTTTTATTACTGTGTAAATATTGTCTTTGATTTCAACTTCAAAGCCAGCATGCTTATCATAACATACTGTATCTCCTTTTTGAATAACATTTACCTCACTTCCTACTTCTAATACCTCTGCTATTCTATATCTTATATCTTCTCTATTTTCTTCACCTAAAATTAAACCACCTTTTGTTTTGGTGGTTTTTTCTTTTTTAGGTTGAATAACTATATATTTACCTACTGCTTTCATGCTCTTATATTATTAATTACACAATCAGTAGATAAAATAGTAGTAGCTACAGAAGCCGCGTTTTTTAAAGCGCTTTTAGTTACTAATAAAGGATCTATTATTCCGGACTTTACCATACTTACCGTTTTACCTGTAACCACATTTAATCCTTTACCTTTGGAGGTTGGTGTTTCATAATCATTTATACCAGCATTTTGTAAAATAGTTGAATAAGGAGCTTTAATAGCCTCTAATAAAACTTCTTCTGCTTTTGATTTAGCATTTATAGATTGAGAAGCGTTTAATAACGCTATACCACCTCCAGGAACTATACCTTCTTTAATCGCGGCTTTTGTAGCACAAATAGCATCTTCTACTCTATCACGTTTTTCCTTTAATTCTACTTCAGAATTGGCTCCAACTTTTACAACAGCCACTTTAGCTGATAATCTAGCTATTCTTTTCTCTTGATTTGTTATAGAATTAGGATTTGATAAAGATTTTATTTCAGATTTTAGTGTTTTTACTAAATTTTGTACTTCTTCTGGTATTTTTTCCAATTGTAGCACAGTTTCTTCGTTTGTAGAGGTAGATTTTACACATTTACCTAAATGATCAATGTTTATTAAGTCTAAATCGTCCCCTAATTGCTCATTTATCACCGTAGCCCCTGTTAATAAAGCTAAATCTTGCAGAGTTGTCTTTTTATTTACTCCAAATGGTGGTGTGTTTATAATATTTACTTTTATATTGCCTTTTATTTTGTTCATAGCTAAAGCATTTCCCACTTGAGGGTCTACATCAGCTATAATTAATAAACTTTCTCCATTTTTTATAACATGTTCGAGCACGTTTTGCACTTTTCTAATATTATCTAAAGTGCTTTCTAGTATTAAAACCAAAGGATTGTCTAATTCTGCTGTGTTTTTCTCTTTATTAGTAACAAAATGATTGCTGTAAAAACCTTCTTCATATTGAACTCCCTCTATTTTTTCTACAACAGTGTCTGGCATGTCATGAGTCTCCATTAAAACTATACCAGTTTCATCTACCATTTCAAATGCAGTAGATATGATTTCTCCTATTTGTGAATCGTTATTGGCTGAGATAGTAGCTACTTGTTTTATTTTATCACCTTCAACTTTTGAAGAGTTCTTCTCAAGATAACGCACTACTTTGTCAACAGCCAAGTTAATACCTTCTTTTAATTGACGCGGGTTTTCCGATTTTATCGCTTTATAAGCTTCTGTTAATATAGCGTGCGCTAAAACCGTGGCGGTTGTCGTTCCGTCACCCGCTTCTTTTACAGTTCTTTTAGCAGCTTGTTTTATAAGTTTAGATCCAATGTTTTCCACTGCATCTAATAATATAACACTTTCCGCTACAGTAACCCCGTCTTTAGTTATAATAGGATTACCGTTTAAGTCTTCCATTATAACACACTTTCCACTAGCTCCTAATGTAGAACTAACAGCGTTTGTTAGTTTTTCTATACCAGCGTATATTTTATCTCTAGCATCCTCACCGAAGTTAAGATGCTTAACTATTGTATTATTCATATATTAAATTAAATTAAATTAAATTGTTAGCTAATCATGACCTAGCTTCTTCCATCACTTTTGCTATTTGTTTTTCTTTTTAAAATTGTTATGTTAAACTTATTGTCATACTTCCTGCTATATATGGATTTCCCGGATCATTTAAAAACTGAAGCCAGTAATCGTTAGATGATGGATTTGCAGGAACACCCCAAGTAGGAGATCCTCTAAAACCTACATCAGCTACTGTTGCACTAGTTATTGTTCCCCCATTCATGAGCCAAATTACAGAGTTTGTACCGTCGTAAAATTTATTTAATTTACCTCCAACCACTGCTCTTCTCCAACTTACGTTTCCAGTAATATCAGAAACGTTTACAAAACCACAATCAGCTATTGTAACACAAGCATTCATTGTTGTACTAGTAGGTAAATTTGCTAAACCTGTTAAAGTTTGTAATCCTTGAGGCGCTCTTCCTCCTTCTCCTGCTACAGCTATTCCTAAAGTTTCTTGTAGATAATTTGAGGGTGTTCCTGTAAATTCTACAAAAAATTCTATATAAGCTAATCCTCCAAAAACTCTATACCTACCAGTTGAAGCACCCATTGACAATACATCTGGGTGATTAACCAAAGCGCTTGTTCCATCAAAACCTTGACTAACCATTATTGGTTCAAAAGTTCCAGTAATAGGTGAAGTGGTATCTGTTAATCTTACAACTGCATTACAACCGCCAGCTGGACTAGTAACACTTGTTATTTCTACGGGGTATGCGTCTCCAGTGGCTGGAGATTGAACAGCCCCTGAGTAAGGAGTAGCTGGAACTAAAATACCACCTATATTAGCTGACGATGCACATGGTACATTTTTAACTGTAAGATCTAGAGTTTTAGCTGTATTGTCACCTGCTATTTCTATAGTTGAGTCACTAGACCCAAATGTTACTATTTCACCACAACTATCTATTGTAACAGCCGCTCCTGTTGTAACGCTAAATTGTCCTACAGCATTAGCACAACCACTAGCTGCTGGAGCTGTCCATCCTGGTATAACACCACCATCGCTTGTCAAAACATGACCATCTGCTCCTATTGGTAATCGAGTTAGTACTGCGTTTCCAGCGCCATCATCTGCACCATATAATAAATCTCCTATACTACCACTCCATGCTAAATCAACATCTCCCGTAGTTGTAATACCAGCTGCTGGACTAGTTGTTAATTCAAGTCCACTAGGAGAAACACTAGTATCTACAGTAGCATCTACCTCTGTAACTGTACCAGATCCGGGAACAATACTGCTTCCGTCTATAGTAAATGTATAAGGAGCAGCACCCGCGCCAGCGTCAGATGGAGTTACTGTAATACCACCTGTTCCTGTAAATATAACTTCTTCACCATTTGCAACAGTGTAACTAGCTGCTCCAGATTCCGCGATCCAAGAATAACCACCTGTAGCTGCTTCTATTTGTATTTGATTAGAACCTAAGTCGGTCATTGTAATATTAGTACCTGGTACCAATGTAACTGTATCAACAGTAGTATCAGATCCAGTCAATAAAATGTTCATGTTTGCAGGAGTTGTACCATCAGCTGCTGCAGTAAGATCATATGTAGTATCTTGATCTGCGGGTAGTGTTGTCCATAATCCGGTTCCACCGTCTAAGTATTCGCCTGCATCACCACCGGCTGGTACATATCCTACGTTTCCTTGGCCACCATAAGCAAACTGAGTTAAGTTCCAAACATCTGGATTCGATGTATCGTAGTCTAATGGTTCGCCTGTAGATATTACATCCGTTCCGTTTACTGGAGTTATAATAAATTTTAAAATATCTACTGTAGATACTGTTCCACATAGGTCTTTATTAAATTTTACCTCCCAGTATTGTGGTTCGTATAAACTATCAAATGAATAGCTAGCGGAGTTTATAGTTGTAATACCTGTACTGCTATCCCATCCTAAGCAAATATTAGTACCAGCGGCAATAGATTCATTGACCGCTTCTCCTATTAAAGCCGTCTTAGTGAAATTCTTATCGCTCACGTCTGTGATAACCATAGAATCTATCGGCTGAGGGGTTACTTTTGTATATGTATAAATTATTGCCATTTGGTCAATTTGTTTAATGTTGTTATAATAAGTTCGTTATATATAGTTATTTACATATAAATAAATAAATTTACATAAACAGCAAAGTGTGACACTAGCTTACTACTAGTTATACTTAACAACCTAATGTCATATAAAAATAGTGTTAGATATATAGAGGTATAGTTCTTTACCCCAAAATTTTATTGTGTAACCCCATTGCAAAACGCATTTTAATTTCATGGCCGCCCCATTTTTTAATCGATTATTGCATAACCTTTTACGTTTTCGTTACAATATTGCGTCGACATTCACATATTCGCTACGATATTATAATGCAAACTAAATACGACTCATTAAAGATTATAATATAAACAAACAAACAAAAGCTAATAACAATTAATAATAACTTAATATAAATAATATGAATAATTTAACTAAAACTCAAAAAAACGAAATCACTAACTTATATGAAATGCTATCAAATGGCTGGCATTATACTAACCATCCAATGCATTACAAATTCATGCAAGCTCATAATGAATTACCTGATTATAAAAGCTAATTCATTATACAAACTAAATACGACATACAAAAGATTATAATAATATAAACTAAATAAATAAATATAAATAAATAAAATACATATAACTATGAAAAATCAATTAACAACTAAAAGATTTGTAATAAGAAAATCTTTAATCGGCGAGAATGCTATCATTACATTCACTAACTCAAAAGGTATTACATATACTTATGATCATGATGAAATATACTCTACATTTCAAGAAAAGTTTGAATCAATGAAGTGTTTTCAAGAATACAAGTCTTATACTAATTCTAATGCTGTACCAGCTTTTGCAAGAAACTTAGCAGAAATAGCATAAGTAACATGTGACAGTAGCCTGTTACTATTATATACTAACAAGCTATTGTCATACTACACTTAAATAATATATATTTAATATCTATGTAAGATATTGAGATATCAAGTGTTAGACTATTTAATAAAATTTAATAACTAAACAAATATACACTCTTATGATACTAATTATATCAACAATGACACTAATTATTCCAACTATAATACTAGTTGACATTATTCACCAATTAATAACTAATAAGTAATGAAAAAATTTAATAATAAACAAGATGAACAAGTAGCTAATGAAGCACTCTTAGCAATGATAGTAATATTTATAGTAATGGTAGTAGTTGACTATTGTACAATGTAAATACGAACAAGCAAAGATAATATAATAAACAAAACATGTAGTTGATAGTCATACTTTAGCATGTATAAATAATACGAACACTTGACTCACCACAAACTAATTATTAACTTTTAAAACTAAATACTATGGCTTATAATCCTAACTCTCCATCGAACTGGTCTTGGAAAAAGGCATTCGAAGAACATGCAAAGTATGTTCACCAAACTGAAATGACTCAACAAGTAATTAATCATCTTGGTGGTTACACAGGTGAAACTAAATATGTAGATTTACCAAAAGATAAACAAGATGAATTGTATCACTTATTAGCTCAAATACTATGATTAAAATAATACTAACTATAGCACAATTACTTCAACCATACGAGTTACCTGAAAAAGCTTATTGGAATGAAGCGATAAATAATGTTCAAGATCAAATGACTTGGATAAGAGAAGATATAAATAATGGTAGAATAACTGAAGAAGAAGCAGAATACTATTTAGAAAACTTAGAAAGAACTGAAGATCTACTAATTGAGTTATACAATATAAATACGAATAAGTAAAGATAATAATAATATGAATGATCACATAGAAATATATATAACCACAAAACACTTAGATGCTATAATCTATAAAGCAGGTGGTATGAAACTGCAAGTATTTAAGTGTTACCATAGTCCTTATGGTTGGGATAAACGTGATCTAATCACTTCTCACTACGGTGTAGAAGACAACGAATTCACTTACGATTATGTAAGTAATAAGGTAGACGAGGTGTATTCTGCCTTTCCAAACGAAGAAATACACGAATTAATAACCAAAGTAAAACAATATAAAAATGGTTAAAAATAAAATAATAAAATTCTGTTATAAAGCAGTTGAGTGGCATATGCTTAAAATATATGCAACAGTTATGACTACAATATTCTTAGGAATATGGTTAACAGCGATGGTCGCGGTAGTACAAGAAATCTATCAAACTTTCTTTAGATCATGGTAAGTCGTAAAATAAAGCAATTACAAAATCTCTATTCTTGGAATGAGTTCTATCAAGCAAGAAAAATGAAAGACGCTATGAGAAAGTGTCAAACTGAAATCCACCAGTTGAAAAGTGAGATTAACGAATTAAAAACTAAGAAGAAATGAAAGATACTAATGCGATAGAAAAAGCACTTCAAGTTAAAGTAAATGAAGAGTGCAGACAAATAGTAGACAAATTCATTACTGATTTAGAAAAACTATCAAACAAATATGGTGGAACTATGTTCTATGACTTCAAAAAAGACCAAGGAAGTGACGCTCCAGAGTTTCATGTACAAGGTACACACGGCGTAAGTAATGTATTACATAGAATGGTACTAACTAATCATGGTAAACATATGTTGAAGTATAAGTCACAAGAACTAATTAAAAAACTAGATTTAATATGACTGAGCAAGAAGTAATAGACAGAGTATTAGACAGAATGGTCGATACTATGTATAACGAGCTAGACTACTATATGTTTGAAGAACTAGGTTACACCGAAACTAATGATAAGTATGTTGAAGATACTGATGAACTAATTAATAAAATAGTAAAAATAATAGGACAATGGGCAATATGAGTTACTGCAGGTTTGAAAACACTGCAAGAGATTTAGTAGACTGTGTACAAGCTATAAGACAAGGTGAAATACACGAGTTGAACAACTACGAACTAGATGGTTTAAAAGATATACTAGATCTAGCTGAACAAATAGTAGATAATAAAGAATATATACAAGAAGTAATAGAAGATTATGACTAAATACGTAAGTAGAATAATGGATGAAGTGTATGATAATTTTAATAATCACTTCGATGATGAAGATGAAAGACTAGATTTTTTAGAAGAATTGATAGATAAATTAAAAGATGAAATAGACTACATTACATATAATAGACAATAAAATGACTGAAATACAGCAAATACAGGCGATAACAAAAGATATCTTAGCCGGATACTATGGTAACACACAGAAATGTGGTACAGAAACACAAAAATATACTTATGCTTTTGAACAAGCTAAGAAAATATTCGCAGGTGAATTACTTATAGATCCTGATCACACTTGGTTTGACACAGGTTCAGGTATAAAATTTGAAGAACTATGAGCGATTTTAGAACAGTACAAGAGTACATACAGCACCAAGAAGAAACTGCAATACCTAAACTAAGATGGTTACAAGTGAAAACTTTACACGAGCAATATCCTAATGATCAAGAGTTTGGTGGAAAAGTAAGAGAACTAGTTAATAATACTAAATGAAAAAATTAATTATATCACTAATGTTTGTTAGTTGTAGTACTTATAAACCTTATTCTCCACATAAATTAAAGAAAATATCAGAAGATATTTATACTTTACAAGATCATATTCAAAAAGACTATGAATTAGATTTAATAGAAGAGGGATGGGCTAGGAACTATTATAACATATTAGAAACTATAGCTTACAGGGTAGAAAAAGAATACAATAAAGCAAACACAAAGAAAAAAGAATATACAAAATAAATACGATCATTAAGAGATAATAATAATATGAAAACAATTAAATTTTATCCTAGCAACAGATCACTGATCAAGCTAGACGGCAAAAAAGTAAAAGGCTACACTATAGATAGCATACCAGATGAGTGTAACTCATGGTTTAATTACAAAGGTTTAACTTTTGTAATCAACTAAACTCACGACCGAGACCCTTCTGAGTAACGTATCAGGCAGAAAACGGAAAAACTGTGAGGGTTGAGTGACGGCTCAACTTGGACAGCGAGGTCAGGTGCATTGACTCTAACTAAGTACTCTATTATGAGTTATTATGACGGACATGCAGACTGTTCTAGACATGAGAGGTTCGAATCCTCTCTCTCGCTCTAATACAAATTAAATACGATTACCGTAAGATAATATAAATATGAATAATATATGTAAATGTGGCAATGAGATCCACCCAGTAAGAATTAAGTATGGTTATAACAACTGTGTAGCATGCTCAACAGTAGAAAAGTATGGTTGTGCACCAATTATTAACCACAAAACAGGCAATAGTATTGAAATATTGTCTCGAGCAGATGCAGAGCGCATCGCCAAACTAACTAGGCGTAAAGGTTACGGTACAATGTTAAGATAATATGACAGATAAAGAAGCATTACAAGAAATAGTATATATGGTGAATGATCATGTAAATAACAATGATAATCCTCATCATGATTGGAAACTAATAAATGATCTAATAAAATTTTTAGAAGAGAATGTAATACATTGCGCCATGGATAATAACTACAAATGAAAAAGATTAAAGTAACAATGAAGGAAATATACGACGCTATGCGTCCTTCAGTAGAAAGAA
>Ga0163180_10001503_pt1 | contig 13243 bp, 11 predicted proteins | sample AtlANTMetagenome_2_FD_109647 | JGI IMG/M metagenome (GOLD analysis project Ga0163180, IMG submission 109647) | Marine eukaryotic phytoplankton communities from the Atlantic Ocean - Atlantic ANT 4 Metagenome | ecosystem: Environmental > Aquatic > Marine > Oceanic | place: North Atlantic Ocean...
CCTGATCCACCACCACCTTGTCCAGAACTACCAGTACCCCAACCTGAAGTATAGTGACCACCTTGACCACCATTTCCTGAGTATCCAGCAGCACCACCTCCACCACAAGATGATCCAGTATCACTTAAACTACTTCTATTACCATCTCCACCGTTTCCACCATTTCCACCACCGTCTCCAGTAAATCCACCACCTTCTCCACCGTAACCTGCTCTATTAGCATTACCATTATTATCTCTACCTGTTCCTCCTCCACCTTGTCCTCTACAAGTGGATGTGTCTACAAAATACGAATCACCACCATTGCCAGCATAATTTCCTGGTGATGATGGTGTACCTTTTGACCCAACAATTACAGCATAGGTTGTTCCTGGTTCAACTGCTATATCATTCTTCCAACCAAGACCTCCACCTCCACCAGCACCTTGTTCATCTCTAGTAGAACCACCACCAGCACCAACACATACTACAGATACACTATAAACATTATCAGGACATTCCCAATTATATGAACCTGATGAAGTAAATGCCTCTTGACCTGTTACTGTAGTATCACCAGAACCAGCACCACCTTGAGGTGCAGTTAATGTTACCCAATCAGTACCATCATATACCTCAATAGCAAGAAGAGTTTCATTAATTCTTATCATCCCTACTTGAGGACTTGATGGACGTTGTATTGTAGTACCAGAAGGTAAACAAAACTGACCATTACTACCTTGGACATATTCACCATTAATATTAAGATGTGCCGTAGATGGCATTTGAATATTAAAATCTGATAACTCAGGTCCAATTAAATCTGTAAAACGTATAATACTCATTATAGATCACCTGTATTTGTTGATGGGAATGATCGGTTTGAACCCCATATAATTCTTACTGCTCCACCTGCACCATTACATCCTGGAGTATTTCTGGAGTCATTAGATTGACCTCCACCTCCTCCACCCCAGTTACCACCAGTGTTAGAGGATCCACCTGATGTTGCATTGTTGCTACCAGCAGTACCATTTGATCCACCGCCTCCACCAGTGCTATTAGCAGATCCACCAGCACCATTATTACTTTCTCCCAATAAACCTGTACCACCTCCAGAAGGTGCAGCACCGCTAGAACCGTTGTTACCGCCCCAACCGCCTCCACCGCCTCCACCGCCAGCACCTTGCTGACCGTTGCTTGATCCGTGGTTTTGTGAAGTCCATCCACCACCATGTCCACCATTTCCTGAGTATCCTCCACCGCCTCCACCGCCTCCAGCAGTATCACCAGTAGACCAACCACCATTTCCACCATTTCCACCACCGTCTCCAGTGTATCCTCCACCACCACCTCCGTAGTGATTATTATTGTTAGTATTTCCTGGACTATATCCTGCACCGCCACCGTTACCTTTAACAGTACTAGTATTCCAAAAATAACTATCATTTCCACCATTACCAGACTGGTCAGAGTTACCAGCACCACCTCCACCAACAACAATAGTATAACCACTACCAGGAGTTACTGAAATATTATTTTTCCAACCGAGACCTCCACCGCCTCCGCCTCCACCTGCCCAATAAGCAGCACCACCACCGCCTCCACCACCGATACAAACAACGGAAACAGTTGTTACTCCAGATGGACAAGTCCAAGTAGTAGAACCTGGATTTGTATATTCTTGTTGACCTACAATACCACCAGCACCATCACCGTCACCATCTTGAGGATTAGCAGCATCATATTCTTCTTCCTCTGCTATGGTTGCAGGATCTCTATCTCCATACTTATACCAATTACTACCATCATAATATTCTACTCCTATTACAATACCATTTTCATCTTGAGATGTATTCCATCGAATATAACCAGCAGCAGGACTTGTAGGACGTTGCCCAGTTGTACCAGTTGGTAATTGAAATGCACCAGAGTTTTTAGTTAAATCCACCACACCATCATTAATAAACTCATGACCAGCACTAAGTGTTACTTGGTCAAGAGTTGAAGGTATTCCTCTTATTGTATGGGTGGTTAATTTACTCATCTACTACTCACCAGCGTCAGTTTGAACAGGATTTCCACCTACTGTACCATCACCCAATGGTCCTTTTTCTCCATGAGTTTTATTTGCTAATGGATCATTAAGGAAATCTCCAGAGTTCCACTGTTTATTAGTTCCTGTCTTATCGTATAATTCTTGACTACCACCCAATGCCTCTTCTTCTGCTTTAGCATCATGATCTTTATCATATGCTAACAATGCTTCTGTCTCAAGAATCATTAAGTCATTTTGATATTTCGTTAACTCAGTGATTTGCTCTCTCATTTTAGCAATTTGAGTTTGAACGTCTTTAATACGTTGTTGTAATTCAGTTAAGGTTGCCATTTCAATAATTTGTCCTACAAGGTTATTTATATACTAAATTACCACTTAGATAGTGGACATTCAGCGTGTTTTAATCTAGTTTTTGCTACCATAAAACAACCGCATTGCTTACATTGTTTTGTTATTTTTATAAACTCATCACATTCTAAACACATTGCCATTCGTTTTTGCTGTGTTTCTTTTTCAGCAAAAACCATACCTGCTGCTTTATGCAGCATATTTCTTTCACCATCCGAAACTGTTATCTTCTGACCTCTCTCAAACTTAACTGCATCATTAAGTTCTGAATATGTTGTAAACATAGAGGTTCTTTTAGGTTCCCTAAATGATTTAGGAACCTTTATTTTAGAGAGTTCTTTATCTAAATCCATAATATAAGTTTAAAAATTATCCTTTAGTTATTTTTACATAACCATTACCTGTATAGGTTCCACCGTCAGTAGAGTTATTACCACCTTGAGTATTTTGTTGGTTTTGACCTTGGTTATAAGATCCTCCACCACCTCCACCAGTTGACCAACTAGACCAGTATCCAGAGACAGTACCACCAGTGTAACCACCAGCACCACCAGGTCCAGATAGTCCTCCACCACCTCCACCACCGAATCCACCAGAGTTATTTTCTCCACCTCCAGTGTAACAGCAGTGTCCGTGTCCACCTTTCAATCCGTTAGTATAATTACCACCACCATTAGATTGACAGCAATGACCACTTCCATCATACCCATCACTATTATATCCTCCACCAGCAGCACCTTGGTGAGATCCCCAAGAACATCCACCATATCCGTTTCCTTGGCAGTTTCCTGGATTACTCCAACATCCGTGACTACCTGCTGTTTCTCCTGATTTACCATAAGACCAACTACTAGATCTACCACAAGACCATCCATGAGTAGAACTTGCAGATCCACCACCGCCTCCAGCGACTAGCATTAATTGACTTGTAGATTTATTAATAACAAATGATCCTCCTCCACCACCTGCTTCATTACCATGAGGACAACCATATCCATCACCACCTACACCAACTATCATCTCAATTTCAGTTCCCTTAGTTAAAGTAAACTGACCAGAAATTTTAGCACCCCAATAGGTATCATAAGAATAGTTGTTAGTCTTTCCACCTATTGCTCCACCTGCTTCAATAGTATAAGTTGCATCAGCAGGTACAGTCCAAACTTGATAACCTTGATAGTTACCCATTTTAAAATGAGTACCATCTAACCAAGGTTGACCAGCATATTCACTTTGCATTTGTGAGAATGTTGGACCTTCCTTCTCACCTTTACTTACAATAGATTTAAATGTAAATGATGTGAAATCAAATAGATCTGCATTGGCATCACCAGCAGCAGAACCAAAGAAAACCCAATCACTACCGTTCCATATTTCTGCTTGAGAAGTCTGAGTATTAAAACCAAAAGAACCTGTCGAAGGGGATGCAGGTCTCGTATCAGTTGTCCACGTTCTTAAATTTCCAGCACCTAGACTTAACCAGAATGATCCTTTCCACAATTCTAAATCTGTTTGGGTCGTGTTATATATTACCGAACCAGGATCAGCACTAGCAGGTTTACCAGCATCAGCATAGTTTGGTGCTTTCATTGCAGTGTTGGCAGTAACCATGCCTGTTGCCATGACATTTGCTGCTGTAACTGTATCTACATTAAGATTACTCATAACTCCGTAGTTCCCCTTTCATACTATATTTATATATTTACTGCTTAGTTATCCTACACTCACCATGTGTATTACTGGTAGTTCCTAAGTTTTGTCTATTCGTTCCTTTACTTGTATTGAAGTAAGAACCTCCTCCTCCACCAGTGGAGTTTTCTTGAGTACCAGCACCACCTGAGTATCCTCCACCGCCAGATCCTTGGTCATCAGTAGATCCACCTGCACCACCAAATCCTCCACCATTATAGTCACCTCTTAGACTATTATTTGCTGGTTGTGATCCACCTTGTAGGAAACTATGCTGACCACGTTGGTCATTAGAGTTAGTATAGTATCCAGCACCAGCAGTACCATTACCACCAGGTCCATTACCACCACTACCATTTGATCCACCTGAATATCCATCAGATGAACTTTTACCATTTTCAGAAGAGTGAGAGTCACCATTGGTATAACTATATCTACCATCCCAACCTCCTCCACCACCTGCAATAATTAAAGGAGTATGTTGACCCTGTGCATCTAATACAACAAAAGTTCCTCCACCAGATCCACCAGCACCCCAACCACCTTGCCCTACAGCAATTTGAACTACCTCCCCCTTTTGTAAATTGAATAATCCTTTTAACGAATATCCATATCCTCTTCTTGCATTACTACTATATGCTAATCCAGTTGCACCTCTAACTTCTATTTCATAAGTGGCAGTTTCAGGAACAGTCCATCTTTGGATACCCTGAACAACCATATCAAATAATGACGTATCTTGACTCCAAGAAGTACCATATGCAGTCTTACATTGATTTAATGAAGGACCATAATCACCAGTTTGACCACAGTTTGTAAATGTATGAGTGGTAAAATCATATAATGCTGAAGAATCTTCATCGTCACCTTCACCATCTGCACCACCTTGTTTAAGATATTCCCAACCACCTATTGAACCATGTTTAAAATATTCTAATTTACCTGTCCTAGTATTCATAAACACAGATCCATAAGTAGGATAACCTGGTCTAGCATCAGGTCCATTACCACTAGGATACCTATCACTAGGATCACCACTAGGAAGAGGGAGATATGATTGATTATTCAACCGCAAATCACCATGAATAGTCAACCTAGTCATTGTGTCTAGGGTTATTCTAAATTGAGCAGAAGGTAACCCCTGTAAATTAGCTACAGATACAATACTTGCCATTTAGACAACACTCCAAGATGCACCAGTTTCTATAGTTACAGTATATCCATTCCCGATAGTAATAGGTCCAGCACTCATTCCGTTAGTGAATTTAGCATCATTATTTGCTGTTGGACCTACAGTTATATTTTCTGAAATAGTATTAGGATTAGTACGAATAATAGCATCCTCTCCTAATGCAGGACCACCACCTGCAACTGGTGCCCAACCAGCAACACCCGTTCCATCATCATTAACATATATTTCTGCGTTATCTATCTCACTATTATATCTTATAGTACCAGCAACAACACCAACAGGTCGTTGTGCTATATTACCAACAGGTAATTTAAAAACACTATTGGTATTTAAGAAACTAAGTGTTGTAATTATTGCTTCAGTTGTCGGGGAAATCTGATTCCCACTAATTTTTGAAATTGCCATAATACCTTTGCGGTCTTGTGATTATTTAGATAGGAAATTCTAAAATATGTACTTTATCTGTACCTAGTGGTGCATCACCACTATTGAATATAATATTAGCACCGTTTGCATCAACACTATAGTTAGTACCAGCAATCTGGACAACACCATTTAATGCAACTAATACAGAATCATCGGAATGTTGAATACCACCGCCATATGTCGTAAGAGCAAATGTCAATGTAGTACCATCTCCAATATATGATCTAGTGATGTACTTATCAGCAGCAACACCACCTCTACCAGTAACAACTAAGTCACCATCAATTCTTACAGAACCAGTACATCTAACTCTATAGTCTGCTTGAGGATTTTCACCAATACCAATGTTCTTAGTACCAGTAAAATCACCAATTTGAATTTGTCCTGTATCAGTTATACCAAATTCTTTCCACGCTTGACCATAATATATCCACCCAAGTGATAGACCTGGAGTCCAGTTAATATTATAAACTAAGTCACCATCAGCAGGTGTATCATATCCTGTTATATTACTAAAGTCTGGTAATCCATTAGCTAATGCTGGTGCTAGTAATGTTTGTTTAATTACAGTACCATCTTGGTTATAGTATGAGATTTTCTTCGACTGAATATTTTCTGTAAAGGTTGTTAATCCTTGGAATGTAACAGGACCAGCGAATATAGATTCTAACTGGTTAGATGCTCCACCAATAACAGTTAGTTTGTCGGTAAGAACTAACTCAGAGAATGTTTCAATCGTTGTATTCTCTTCACCAATAACATTCAACTGTGCAATATCTTCATTAGTGATCTGTCCTGTAACTGGGTTAATAACTTGGTTACCAATGAATAGGTCACCGTTAGAGTTAAGACCAGAGTAGAAAGCAACACCTGCCTCTTCTTTTATACTCTGTGAGAATCTAACTTGGTTTTGTGTGAGAGTCTCAACCTGAGTTTGAGGGAATGCAGTAGAATAGTTACCAGGACCGAAACCAAGATATTCAAACGTATGATTACCTGATCTAAGGATCGAGTGTCGTCTGAACTCGACATTGATTGGTGCAACTGTTCCGTCATTGTTCTGTCTTATCTTAATTGATCTTTCTTCTTCATCACCAGAACGTGCAGTCAATTCAATGTTAGATAATCTCTTATTAACTGAATCATAGTTAGGTGTAGTACCTGGTTGAGTCCAACCATTATCTTGTAATAAGAACTCAACTGCTTCCTTAGTAATAGATCTCTTAGGATCCAATGCTGGTGTAGGTGTTGCACCATCAGTTGCATTAACTAAACCAATGATTTGGTTATCAGCAACAGATATAGAAGCAACGGGATCAGCAACGGGATTATCTCTGTCGAATGTTGGATATACCTCATTAACATTTTGTGAGAAGAATCTATCATTGAAGTTAGATGTTGAAGGTGCAATGGATGCACAAAGTAATGTTAGATAATATATACCATCATCAAGACCTCTAACAAATGGTTGTACAACTTCAATATCGTAAATGTAATAACACTTATCTAATGAATATGATGTAGTATCACTATTCAATGGTTGTAATACATAACCAGATAGAGGATCTCTTGGTAATGGATTAGTCTTATTCTTATCAATTACATAACGGAATCTGTAAGTTCTATCTTGTAAATCTCTTGGATCTGGGATTCTCTTGAGGAAAGTAGTAGGAGTGAAGTTAACAGTATTATACTGCTGATTAGTTGAAAGTGTCGTGTATATCTCATTATTCTCTGCACTAACAGATAGATACCAACCACCAACTGTGCCTGGAGTACCATTAATAGTATATTCTGCCTCATCATATTGCAATGGAGAACCAGGAGTTCCAGCAGTAACACCAGATACACTAGGTCCATAAGGTGATATACTTGCAGATTGAACTGTTGCAGAATCTGCACCATTAGCAATTAACAAGCAATTAATTTTATCTGCTACAGCACTATTTCCTGTACCATCTTGTCTAGCACCAACTGTATAACCCTGTACTCTTGTTGTTGGTGCAGATGCTTGAACAGTATAACCATATAGATACAATCTAGTACCTGGAGTTCCACCTTGCCCTGCTAATGCAGAGTTAATTACTTTAGTTCTAGCAATATCAACGTTAACCCAGTTAACAGAAGTCTCTTCACCAAATATAACACTGCCATCTACAACTCCACTATTAGCTTCTGATAATGTAATTACTCTAGTATTTGTATTAACAGATCCAACTAATGCTCCCGTTCCAACGCCCGTACCGTGAACTGTCATACCTTGGATGACCCCGTTAACTGACCCGTCATTTGCTAATGTTATTGTTGTTGCAGCAGCAGAACCTGTTGCAGTTGTTGATATAACATTCAGTGCTTTAGGTGGAACAACGTGAGTTAATGTACCTGCTTTATCTTTAGAGAATGCTTTTTGTTTAAATCCAGCAGATCTAAGAGCAGTATTACCAAAGTTAGAGTTACTGTTAGTAATTGACATGTCAGCACCTCTATGTGCTGAGAAATGAGCATAGTATCCAACAGCGAACACCGAGACCGCCTGAATAAATGCGTCATTAGATGCAACAATATGTCTATGACCCCAATCCTTTCTATACTCAGCAAATCCATCTAAGTGGGCACCATCTCCAGATGTTGCTATATCATAGTTTCCAGTTGATGCGTTATATCTAACAAATGCTCTATCATCTTTCTGTAGTGACAGTCCAGTAAACTGTGCCACAACCATTGATTTGAAACCAGTTGATTTAGCACCGTCAGCATGCATACCATTCATACCCCACACACTTCTTAGTGATAGGTTGAAAGCATAAGGTGATGCTGAGTCAACAGTGTCAATCTCAGTCTTAACTGTTACGTTTGATCCAACAGCGTTACCTGATGGTTCTGCTGACATTTGGTAAGTAAATACGTTACCCGATGCTGAAGTAACGGTGAAAGATCCGTTATATATTCCTGAATCAAGTTCGGATTGTGGTCCAGACGACCCAGTAACCCCAGAGATGTTAATGTTAACACCAACAGAGAATCCGTGGTCTCTTGGATTGTCAAATTCATCGACAGTAACAGCAGTTGCCGTTTGTCCGTTTCTTGTAATTTGTAGAACTCTGTATTCATCTGAAATAGGTCCAACGATTCTGTTTTCTTCTACCCTTGCCTGTATTTGGTCAGTTGTAGGATCACCAGAAGTATCAGGAATTGTAGCAAATGCTTTAGATATCTTCTGATAATAGATGTCTAAGTCAGTTCTCGAAAGTATATTTGGAACAGCAGAGTAATCTGCATTAGGAACGGTATTATTTGATATAAGAGTTGATAATGGATTTAAACCATCTGCAAACTCAAAACAAGTTAATCTGTGATGAGAGAACTTAGGTGCTAGTGTCTCTACACTATCAGGTTTGAAATATACACCTTCTTCTGCTCCATCAAAGAATGAGAATTGCCAGAAATAAGTACCACCAGTTACTTTGAAGATTGCTGTACGTGGGGGAACTTGCTCTTCTGTGTTAATACCCTTAGCAGCAAATGTTGTAGGGTATGGAACATATTTTGGAATTATTTTAGTTCTTCTAAGGTCACTACCAACTACAGAACAACCTCTGGGTACGATAACACCACCTTCAACAGAGTTATATTTGTATAATACGTTATTAGCAGAAGTTAAATCTAGGTTAGAGTTAGCATCAATAGGAGCAACGTTTGTATATAATACATCACCAGGTCTATTATCTATTTCATATACTGCTGGATATAAGTAAATTGAAAATGCGTCAAATTCGTCATTACTTAAACCAACTCTATATGAAAATCGTGCCACCTCAAGGAAAGCACGTTGTAAACTTTTAAACGGACGTAATGCCGAGTTACCCCTGTTATCAATAGCATCAGATGCATCGAAATCATCAGGGTTTACGTAGATAATACGTCCAGTTCTGGACGTAATAATATTCTTTAACCTAGTTAGTGACATTACGTTACGCTATTCCTATATGGTTATTTATTAGATACCTGCTTGGGCAAATGCCTTAATTGGGAATGCAGTGCTGTTATCTTCAAACCCAATGAGACTAAATGAATTGTTTGCAGTAGTACTGTTAACAATCAATCTTTCTCCAGGTCCAACAACGATAGAAGTTATTCTATCTACTTCATTGTTACCATTGGTAACACCATTAACAATATAATTTGAATCCTCAAGAACAGTAGTATCTACATCAACGGAACTAACAGTTACCGTATTACGATCAGCAAGATTATTTTTAGGTACATCTCTAAATGTATCCGAACCAGCAAAATCAGTAGAACCTTTACCTTTAATTACATAAAGATCTGTACCACTATAACTACGAACATATCCATATGGATTTTGCCCTTGAGCAGTTACAGTATATGTTGTTCCACCAGCAGTGAATGAATCGGTTGAATTAGTCCAAGTACCATCAACATCATATGCATAAAACTCTGTATATGTATAGTTACCAGAAATTGCTATAGAACGATCCAATCCACCATAACCAGCACCAGCATTAGCACCAGTATTACCATCATAAAAATAGATTAAACCTGCTAATGCACTGTTAGCAGCAAAGTCATATTGAACATATGCTCCACCACTTCCAGCAGTACCATTGGTAGTCTTACCAATAGTGTACTCTACACCATTATCACCTGTTGTAGCAGCATCACCATCAGGACCATATTCACCATTAGCAGTAGTAGATAATCTAAACAATCTACCACTCATTGATGCATCAGAAAGATCAAACTTATATGTCCTATCAGAGAATGAACTTAGTGGGTTGGTATTATGTAAATCATAAGTACCACCTGCTGTAGTACTAGAAAACACATATTCTTGTGCTGCTGTACCAATACCACCAGCAGAAACCGTAGCAGAGAATCCACCAGAAGTTGTTACAGCATCACCAGCAGCAAACTCTGCTCCAGTACCATTTATAGTTGAAGGTCCAATGAATACCAATGTACCCTGTACACCATATATTGTTGCAGTAGTATCATTAGGTGAAGCACCAGTAGTAAGAGTCTGACCAACTTCAGCAGTACCAGTAGCAGATTCAGTAGTTATCTGTCTTATTGCAATATCTTTAACAAAAAAGGTGGTTAGATCAGGAACTTTAAATGATTCAAACTTCATCGTACCCTCTTGGGTATCACTTGTAATAACTTGTCCTGGTTGCCATCCGATAGTTAATGGTATGTTATTGTTAATTGTTACTGTATATCCAGTAATAATATCTCCTGGATGCAATAATGCTCCTGAACCAACAGTTAATTTTTGGTCGTAATCTTTAATACCAACTTTATATGCAGATCCCGTTCCATCATTCGCTATAGTTAAAACCGAACTTGCGGATTTGTCTGCAGGGGCACTATACAAAATAGTATTTGTATTTGCTGCTGGTTTAGATTGTGCTAAAAGTCCTTGATCAGCCATTGTTAATTAAAATCCTGCGTAGAAAAATTGTTGTAATCTTGTCCTTGATGTTAGGTTAGCAGCACCAATACCAGCACCAAAGTTAACATCGTCTAATGTAACGTTTTCGGTTGATAATAGTGTTGCAGATGCATCTGGGAACTTTATAACTCTTGGTCCAGTAAGATTCTCTACTGAGAATTGAACTGATCCACTTACACCTTCCTCTCTTATAGTAGGGGTATAGAGCGTCTTATTTGCTAATTGTTGAGTTGCTAACTCTGTAACAATAGTGCTTGTTGTAGCACCAGCATTATTATTTAGGTTACCTGTTGATGGATACTCAAATGCAGTATTGGTTAATGCGTTTTGATTTGATAAATCAAAATTAATCTTTCTAGTAATATCAGTAGTATCTTGCATTATCAACCCACCGATACTCTTGTTAGTTAAAACCTGAGTAGTATCAGTTCCAACTAGAGTTAAACTCAAATCAGGTATATTAATTGTTCTATTTGCTGTTAAACCAGCAGCAGACCATTGTACCCAATTCGTAGCAGAGTCAGCATTAGCAGCAAACTTAGGATTAACTAAAGTTTTATTAAGTGTAGTCTGCTCTGCTTTAGTATCAAGTAAAGTTGATGAAGTAGCAGTAGGTTCACCAGCAGTTGTTACTGTACCTGCATCAGGTAAGAAGTAAGATCTTCTAGTAGCATTAGTAATAGCCCAGTTAATCTGGAATATTGCTTCCTCAGTACCATCAACAAGAACAAAATTGTCCTCATCAATAAGCATAGTCTTATTAGTTAATGTCTGAGTAGTATCAGAACCAACTATAGTAGTACCACTACCTTGAGTTATCTGAGGGAATGTCATAATTCTGGTAGAAGTACCAGTACCAACACCACCTACCTCAAATCTAATCTTTGGACCTTGAGAATCTTCAAGAACAAAAGACGAATCTTCCATAAGAAAAGTACCAGTTACCTTAACGGAACCAGTACCCTTTGGAGCAAAAACTATATCAGTATTATTAGCAACATCATCAACAGCAGTTACATATAATGATGTACTACTGTTACCATTATCAAGTCGTGTACAATATAAACCACCATCTCCAAATGCAACACCTATCTGATCGTATGCATTTTGATACAATCCAGTATCTCTATCAAGGTCAAAAGTAAGACCAGGTTCAGTTTTTGTACCTTGACTTACACCTTTAAATAATTGATTAACTTTTGCTTTCCTGTTAGGAATCAATGGGTCAGACACCACAACAGGTAAAATTGCTTCACCCGATAAATTGGAGTCTGATATTGTTTCTAACTGCGATATCTTCTTAGTTGCCACGAATAATCATACGTTTTGCTACAGTTCTATTTAGCAAGATCGTCAATAGTAAACAGACTTATAAAGTCTAATCCTTCTTGTTCCATAATGGCACGACAGTCATAATCTTGTCTATCAACTATAGTAACAACACGATCAACAACATAACCTGCATCACGTAATACATATACTGCCTTTAATGCGGATTGTCCAGTAGTTGTAACATCCTCTAGTACTGTTACTTTAGCACCTTTAGGTAATACTGGTCCCTCTATTTGTGATTGTGTTCCATGACCTTTGGGTTCTTTCCTAATAATTAAACCATCAAGATCAACTTCATCTGCTGCTGATACTGTCACTACTCCACTTACTAATGGGTCAGCACCCAGAGTTAAACCTGCAACCGCAAATGTGTCTTCTTCTATACATTCAAGTAGTAAACAACTAGCATAAAATAATCCTTTACCATTAAGTGTAACTGGTTTACAGTTTACATAATGAGTACTAAATGCACCAGAAGATAGTGTAAACTCACCTTTACGATAAGCATCCTTCTTTAATAGTTCTAATAATTCTTCTCTCATAGGAAAATAGCTCCAAGTACAAATCCTTTAGCAAATGCAATACAAAGCATTTGATAGTCTGTGAGGTTAAATTTATCCTGGAATTTTTTTGCCAATCTCTTGTCCCACTCTTTAAGATTGTAAAACGCCTTACCTATATTAAGATTCCACATTTCTTTTCTCCTCCTTGATGTCGTATTCTATCACAATTTTCTTAGAAGACA
>Ga0163180_10001505_pt1 | contig 13230 bp, 12 predicted proteins | sample AtlANTMetagenome_2_FD_109647 | JGI IMG/M metagenome (GOLD analysis project Ga0163180, IMG submission 109647) | Marine eukaryotic phytoplankton communities from the Atlantic Ocean - Atlantic ANT 4 Metagenome | ecosystem: Environmental > Aquatic > Marine > Oceanic | place: North Atlantic Ocean...
GCGCACGTATTCCGTAGATTAAACCTGGCACATTTGGAATTTCCATCCCCGATGGACCCCCAAGTACCCGGCAAACTAATCCCTTAAGCGAATGCGGCAACCCGTTCGGAACACATCCTTTCATCTCTCGATCCAGCCATCAGGATGGACCGAGCGATGTTCAATGAGGATGTGACCCTGACAGAAATGTCGCGATTCATGGGACCAGCCAAATGCGTTCCACTCCTAAGTGACTGAAATTGCGACAGAGATACACCTGGCACGCGGATTGCATTCCCTAAGTGTGGTGATTTTATGGACCCAATAAACAAATAACGTCCGTGCCCAATCAACTCTGGGTCCATTGAGAAACCACTTCCCCAAGATCAATTCCGTTCCTGGGGTAAGCAAAATGCCTCACCCTCCGAGATTCGTCTCGGAGGGTATTTGTTTGTGCCCCATTCGCTTGACAGAACAGCCTATCGCGCTAATCGGAGGCCCGTTGGCACCCGTGGGGGGTGCGCACACCGATGAATTTGGGCCCGGCCCACTGTCCGGTATTCCGCACCATTCATCGCCATGACACATCAAAATTCAGCGAGCACATACACATGAAGTTCCGTCCTCTGTACGATCGAATCCTCGTCAAGCGCGTCGAAGCCGAAGAAAAGACTGCGGGTGGCCTTATCGTCCCCGACTCCGCGAAGGAAAAACCTCGCGAAGCCGAGGTGATCGCTGTGGGGTCCGGCCGACAACTTGCAGACGGCAGCGTTCGCGAAGTTTCACTTAACGTCGGTGACATCGTTCTTTTTGGTAAATTTACCGGTGACGAAATCAAGTTGGACGGCATCGAGCACATCATCCTCCGAGAGGAAGACGTACTCGCCGTGGTCGAAAACTAAGCACACCATCTCATCAACGCGAGCAACGCAGGAGAAGCCATGCCCGCCAAAGAAATCAACTTCCGTGAAGACGCCTGGGCCGAAGTGCTCAAAGGTGTGAACACCCTCGCAACGACCGTCAAAGTGACGTTGGGCCCGAAAGGCCGGAACGTCGTTCTTGAGAAAAGTTTCGGCGCACCTGTGGTCACCAAAGATGGCGTGACTGTAGCTAAGGAAATCGAACTGCCAAACAAATTCCAAAACATTGGTGCCCAAATGGTCAAAGAGGTCGCATCCAAGACCTCTGACGTCGCTGGCGACGGTACGACCACGGCCACCGTTCTGGCAGAAGCGATCTACACTCACGGTGCCAAAATGGTCGCCGCAGGCGCGAACCCAATGGACCTCAAGAGAGGTATCGACACCGCTGTTTCTTCCATACTGAACGCGCTCAACGACTTGTCTCGTGACACGAAGGACGCTGCAGAAATCGCCACCGTCGGAACCATTTCCGCAAATGGTGATGAGGAAATCGGCAACATTCTGTCTGAAGCCATGGGCAAAATCGGAATGGACGGCGTGATCACAGTTGAGGAAGCCAAGGGCCTGAAAACAGAGCTTGAAATCGTCGAAGGTATGCAGTTCGACCGCGGCTATCTCAGCCCGTACTTCATCACCGATGCAGACCGTATGGAGGCCGTTCTTGAGGACGCCTACGTCTTGGTCCACGAGAAGAAAATCTCCAACATGAAGGACCTCCTTCCTGTATTGGACAAGGTCCACCAGTCCTCTAAGCCTCTCCTGATCTTAGCTGAAGACATCGACGGCGAAGCCCTCGCGACACTGGTCGTCAACAAGCTTCGTGGAAACATGAATGTCGTCGCCGTTAAGGCCCCTGGTTTTGGGGACCGTCGGAAGGCCATGCTCGAAGATATCGCCATCCTCACCGGTGGTAAGGCCATCATGGATGACCTGGGCATCAAATTGGACTCATTGACTCTGGATGATCTGGGCACCGCCCGCCGAATCGTCGTGACAAAAGACAACACCACGATGGTCGACGGTACAGGCGCAACTGAAAATGTTCGGGCTCGAGTCAAGCAAATCCGCAGCCAAATCGCCCACACGACTTCCGATTACGATCGCGAGAAACTTCAAGAGAGACTCGCCAAGCTGATCGGTGGTGTCGCCATCATTCATGTGGGCGCTGCGACTGAAGTGGAACTCAAAGAGAAGAAGGCACGTGTCGAAGACGCCCTCAATGCCACTCGAGCAGCCGTCGAGCAAGGTGTTGTTCCTGGTGGTGGTGTGGCCCTCATCCGAGCCATGTCTGTCTTGGACTCCATCGAACTCAGTGGTGACGAAGCCTTTGGCATCAAAATCATTCGCGATGCCATTCAGGCGCCACTCAAGTCGATCGCCAACAATGCCGGAATCGACGGCACTCTGGTCGTCGACAAGGTCAAGAACGGCGAGGGAAGCTTTGGCTTCAACGCCGCCACCGAAGAATATGGCGACATGTTCGAGATGGGCGTCATTGACCCCACCAAGGTTGTCCGGACAGCCCTTCAGAACGCCGCGTCCGTCGCCAGCCTCCTGCTGACGACAGAAGCGATCATTGCCAACAAGCCCGAAAAGGCTGCTCCCCCCGCCGGTGGCGGTATGGGTGGCGGCGGCATGGGCGGCATGGGCGGCATGGGTGGTATGGGTGGTATGGGTGGTATGGGCATGATGTAATCGCCCCCACATTCCGCAAAAAAGAGCGCCCGCCTCGATTTCCGAGGCGGGCGCTCTTGCGTAGGAGGGTTAGACCTTTGGTCGGAGATTTCATGTGAGAATCCCACCTCCCCACAACAGACTCGCGCGCATTGGCGCCGCACTCTTTAGCGGAGGCTGCCTCGCCTACGTCGCTCCTCCAGCGAACCTTTGGTGGCTGCATTGGTTCAGCTGGGTGCCATTACTGTGGGCTTTGTATCCAGGAACTGTAAAAGCCAACTTCCGTCTGGGCTACGTCGCCGGCTGGTTCGGGATGTGCAGTATTTTCTTTTGGATTGTCGAAACAGTTCAACGTTTTTCCAGCCTAAACCTTCCGATTTCATACTTGGTTCTTGGCTTATTCGCGAGTGCATTTGGACTTTATTACGCGGTCACATGGGGAACCGCGATGTGGCTACGGAAACGATTCGGCACCGCCTGGGTTTTCCTGACACCCGCCGTCCATGTCGCCATGGAAAACCTCAGTCCAGCACTCTTTCCCTACTACGAGGGGGTCACTCAATACCGATTTCCGGAGATGTTTCAGCTTGCCAGCGTGACGGGTTCGATGGGGCTGACCTATCTCCTTTTTTGGGTCAATTGCGGTATCGCTGAGGGAGTGTTTCGCCAAATGGAAGGGCGAAGCCAGCCATTGAAAATATATGCCGCTATTGTTTTAGTGATCACTTCAAACCTCGCTTTTGGGTCATGGCGACACGGCGAAATTGAGGCCCAACTCACGCAAACCCGGACCATCCAAGCCGCCATCATCCAACAAAACACCACGATGGAAGCGAGGATGAAGGAAAACCTCTACGAGGAACTGGAATCCTGGGTGACGCGAACCGCAAGCATTACCGACCAGAATCCCGACCTGGTCGTCTGGCCAGAAGGCTCTATGCACCTGAACCCATACTCCGAGCGCACCTACAGAAAGCTCGGAGGCGAGTCACCCAAAAGCTTTCTTGAAAAGCTCACTCGAGAAGGAAACTACCACCTCCTGGTGGGGGGCGGAACCGTCGAACGAGGCAGGGGTACCGACGGAAAGAGATGGAGAAAGGCATACAACTCGGCATATAGCTTCCTGAGAACAGGCCATCTCGACAAGCGGTACGACAAGATGGTGCCCTTGCCTTTCGGTGAGTACATCCCCCTTTCGAACACATTCCCCTGGCTACGAGACTTGGTCAAAGGTCCCGGTGACTTTCGGAAAGGCACCAACCCCACCATCTTTGAGGCGAAGGATGCGTCCGGACAGCTCTACACATACTCCGCCCCAATTTGCTACGAAGGCATTCTCACATCGGCGATGCGACGTTTGGGCGACGTGGACTTGTTTATCAACATTACCAACGACGCATGGTTCGGCGACACAGGGTGTCCACACCAACACGCTATGCTGACGGCAGGGCAGGCCGTGCAGTGGGGGCGGCCACTTCTTCGCATCGCCTACACTGGAATTTCATGGGTCGTAGAACCTCATGGGGACATCCTGTACGAAACGCCAGTATTTACCGAGCAGGCCTTTGTTGAACCGATCCGCCTCCAAAATATCGATACCGTCTATCGGCGCGGCGGGTGGATCTTCCCTTACCTGTGTTCAATCGTTGCGATTGTTGCCTTTTTGATCGGTCGGCGACGCCAATTTTCCAGTTCCGAAGAATGATTTTCAGATCTGGCGAAAAACACGAAGATCCTCGGTTTCTAACGACCTCAGCATCATTAAAATCGCATCCGCTATTCGGGCAACGGAACCATCTGTTGAAAAACCTTAACAATTTTCCATTGCCTAAGGTCATTTCCTGGCCTACCTTAGTAATAGAGGCGGGAATACCGCTTCTGGGAAAGACCAGTCCCCCCGCCGAATCCGCACACGTGATTACTTAGCGTCTCCTCCATCTTTTGCGGTGAGGAATCGGATACGGGGGGGCTTTTTCGTTGGTGGATGCTCAAACGGGCCAACGACAATAAGCAGTGCAGATGCACTCTAAACCTCTCCGATTGATATCGGCATTTCTCGTCATCAGTTGCACCATTGGCTGCACAGATGATGTGGTGTTGGATCCCGTCGACAAAAAAGTGAACATCGAATGGGCGGCCGCTCTTCGTGAGATCGCCTCCTCAGACGGCATTCACATCGACAAACTGAAGCAGCACCGAACGACTCTTGAGCACTATCTCGGGTGGGCCAGCATTCATGGCCAGCACAGCAATTCTTGGGGCGAATCAAAAGAAGATAAGCGTCTCGCATTTCTCCTGAATGTGCACAACGCAGCCGTTCTCCACAATCTGCTCAGGCATGATCTCCCAGACAGCCCCGATCAGGTCAAAGTCGGCCCATTTCAATGGGCCGGTGCAGGCTTTTACTGGGGTACTCGATACAAGGTCGACAAAGAATGGACCAGCCTCAATCACCTGGCCTACCACGATACCGTCAATCGCTATGCTGAACCCCTACTATGGCTCGCACTGTTCGATGGGACCCAAGACGCTCCAAGGTTGCGGTGGTGGACCGAGAAAAAACGCCGTTTACAACCCCAACTGAAACGCGCCGCAAAACAGTTCATCAATTCGAACCACGGCATGTCTCGTCAAGACGACAGCTGGCAAATCAATCCCCTGCTGATCGCACACGAAAAAGACTTTATCGATTGGACGACGTCCAGCAATTTGTGTGAATGGATGGCCACTTATGCCACCGGTAAACGAAAGGAATGGCTCGTCGAACAACAGGACAATTGTCACCTGGTCGCACGACCAGCCAACCGTTCATTGGCTGCCCACGACAAGCCAGCAGACACCGATGGTTCCGAGAACTAGAGTAGGCTGAAGTCTAAAAAGGTCGATCCGGACCCAAGCTTGGGTTAGGAATCGCGACCAGGGCGGAAGGTTGAATGCACAGTAGCAAGCCAAGTTGGCTGAAAGTGCGAGCACCGGGTGGCGAACGCTACACTTGGATCAAGCACAAAGCGAGGGAGATGGGCCTTCACACAGTCTGTGAGGAGGCGCAGTGTCCCAACATCGGTGAGTGCTGGGGCGGTGGTACAGCCACATTCATGGTCATGAGCGACATCTGTACTCGGGGTTGTCGATTCTGCGCGGTCAACACCAAGCGTATCGGTCCCCCTCTCGACACCGACGAACCTGAAAAACTCGCCAAAACCATCGCCGCTATGGGCCTAGACTACGTAGTGGTGACCAGCGTGAACCGAGATGACCTCCCCGACCAGGGCGCAGGACACTTCGCGTCGTGCATACAACACATTCGGACCCACAGTCCAGACACGATGGTCGAGGTTCTCATCCCGGACTTCCAGGGACGGTCTGACCTGATTCAAATGGTGATCGATGCCGCTCCTGAAGTCATCGCTCACAACGTCGAGACGATCGAGCGACTCACCCCATCCGTGCGGGACCCAAGAGCAGGATACCGCCAAAGTTTAGAGGTTCTTCAAACCATCAAAAATGAAAACCCCAACAGTTACACCAAATCCAGCATCATGGTGGGCCTGGGAGAAACAGAAGAAGAAGTGATCTCCACAATGGCCGATCTTCGAGCAGTGGGCACCGATTTTCTTACGCTCGGACAATACCTCAAACCGGGCTCAAAACACCTGAAGGTAGAAGCCTACATCGAGCCCAAACAATTTGATCTCTACCGCGAGGTGGGCGAAGGGCTCGGATTCCGCTACGTCGCTTCCGGACCTCTTGTTCGCAGCTCCTATAAAGCCGGTGAATTTTTCATCCGGCAACACATCGAAAACTCTAAACTCCAGAGGAACGCCTGAGCATGACCGGTATCGAAACCATCGCCCAAACACTGCTTCAGGCCATGGCCGACAACAAAGGCATTCATCTGTTGGGCGAAGCCCTTCCACTCAGTGGGGCAGCAGCACCCATCCTGAGCGCCCATCCCGAACAGTGTCACCTGCTCCCTGCAGCTGACGCGACCTTGGTGGGAATCGCCATCGGACTCGCCCTTTCAGGGTCCAAAGCCGTCGTCGAACTCAGTGGGCCGGAAGCCGTCTGGGGTACGCTTCAGCAACTGGGCCAAGAGTCGGCAGCACTCCAGGGTGAATTCGAAGCCACGCTCGTCATTCGCGTACCCATTCGACCGAATTCTCCAAATCTCTTGCCTCTGCTTGATGGTCTCAACCACATCCGCGTGGCGAGCCCGTCAAATGCAGCCGACGCAGGAGTTCTTCTGAACGCTGCCTTGAGTACACCCGGAATCACTGTGATTCTCGAGCCGATCACCGTCTTAGCCGAATCCGGTGGCGCTGCTGGCGAGCCTAAATTGGGTGCAGCTACCGTGACCACATCCGGTAGCCATGTCACCATCGCCGCATGGGGTGAAGACGTCGAGGCGGCTCATTCTGCCGCCCGCTCCTTAGGCACCGAAGGAATCGAGGCGGAAGTCATCGATCTCCGAACACTCTTCCCTCTGGACACCAATACGCTGGGTCAATCCGTTCACAAAACTGGACGCCTGGTACTGGTCAACGGGAGTGCTCACATGCTCCAAACGGCTACCGAGCAGGCATTTCTCCGGTTGGAAAGTCCACCCACGATTGCAAATACCGATCAAATCATTTCCCAGGCCCGCGCGGCCGTCTACTACTGAGAGAAGACGATGTACGTTTTTGAACTTCCTGAAATCGGAGAGGGCGTTGTAGAGGGCGAGATTGTCCAATGGCTGGCCAATGTGGGCGAATACGTGGATATCGATCAACCCCTCTGTGAAGTCATGACCGACAAAGCGAACGTAGAGATCAGTTCGCCAAAGGCCGGAGTCGTCAAAGCGCTTCACGGTGAGCCCGGTGACATCGTGGCGGTACACACCCCTCTCGTGGACATCGATACGGCAGCGAAAGCAGGAGATGCCGCACCTGCACCTAAGAAAGCAAAAGCTGAAACACCTCCCGCAAAGACACCAGAGAAGACGGAGAAGCCCGCGGCTCCCGCAGCGCCAAAGGAAACAAAAGCTCCACCGGCACCCGCACCCACCGCCCCTGCGCCGACACCCGCACCCCCAGTGGCCGGGAAAACCCTCGCCACCCCTGCGGTTCGCTCCTACGCAAGAGAGCACGGTCTCGACATCAATGCCGTTTCAGGTTCGGGAAAAGATGGTCGCGTCTCCAAAGCCGATATCGACAACCACATCACAGGTGGCGTCCGCGCCCCCGCGGCTCTCGCGTTCAACACCGTGGAATCACCCGGCTATCCTCGCGCCGATGAGGCCATAAAAATCATCGGGCTTCGACGTAAGATCGCCGAGAAGATGGTCGAATCCTACAGAACCATCCCCCACTTCACCTATGTCGAAGAAATCGATGCCACGCGACTGGTCGGCCTGAGAGGCGCCCTTAAAGGCGCCGCGAAAGCCAAGGGAATCAGCCTGTCCTACCTGCCCTTCATTATGAAAGCACTGGTCAGAGTCTTTAAAGAATTCCCAACCGTGAATGCCAATATGGACGAAGACACCTTCACGCTCAATGTTCGGGGAGAGGTCAACATCGGCATTGCCACCGATACACCGCAAGGCCTTTATGTCCCTGTCATCAAGAACGTGGAATCCAAGAGCCTCCTGCAATTGGCCCATGAGGTCGTCGACATCACCGAGCGAACTCGAAACGGTACAGCCAGCCTCGATGATTTTAGAGGCGGCACATTTACCATCACCTCTGTGGGGAATATTGGGGGCCGATTTGCGACCCCCATCATCAACCATCCTGAAGTGGCCATTTTGGGGGTCAACCAGATCCACGACCGGCCCATGGTGGTTGATGGAGACATCGTCGCCAGAAAGATGATGTATTTATCGCCATCCTTTGACCACCGGGTACTGGATGGTGCGGTAGCCGCACGTTTCGTGGCGGCCCTAAAAGATATTTTGGAGACACCCGAAGTGCTCTTGGTGGAGGGTCTGTGAGCCAAGATGCACTCAAGCGTGCAGAGTCCGAGTTGGCCGCACTTTGTACTCCAGCCCACGCGATCCCCTTGGGGCCGTTAGCACCGATCGTCGAAGGCGCATTCAGTGGGATGAACAAAAGCGAATGGATCGTTTGCGGTCCTCGAGAACGAATCGGCGCCGTCCTCCGGGGAGCCACCGCCGAGCGGCTCGTCAACGGCAATGCTGGTGCTCGACCTTATAAAGTCGCGCCCGCATCCGACGCGCCTGGAAACCGAGCCCTACATGCCGTAGGGCTGGCGATAGGTTCGGACGCTCCTGTATTGTGCTTGCTCGGATCCGCATCCGCTGCAAGCGGCGCCTTTCATGAGGCTCTCAATGCAGCTGCACTGACACAGGCTCCGGTCATTTTTTTACTGGCCACCACTCCGATTACGGACGATGCACCCGTCGGACGTCAACTGGCCGGATCCGCCGTCGATTTGGCAAAGGCCCAGGGGCTCACCACCGTCGAGGCCAAGCCCACCTCAAAAGACATTAAGGCTGCCGTCAGCAAAGCGCGGAAGTCAGCCATACCTACCTTGATTCACGTTCAGTTGGAGCTGTGAAATGAAGACGCTGAAGAAGAATACTGTTGTTGTCGGAGCTGGCCCTGGCGGCTACCCGTGCGCCATCCGTCTCGGACAACTGGGTGTAGACACCCTCTGCATCGAGAAGGAAAACTGGGGCGGTGTCTGCCTCAACGTGGGTTGTATTCCGTCCAAGGCTCTCATCACGGCAGGAAAACGGATGGACGAGATCCGAAAAGCCGATGCGATGGGCATTACGGTAGGAGAGCCCAGCATCGACATGGTCAAGCTGCAAGATTGGAAACAAGGCATCGTTGACAAGTTGACCGGAGGCGTCGCTCATCTCCTCAAATCCAATAAAGTGGACACTCTAAAAGGCACGGCCACCTTCACCGGCCCCAAAAGCCTTGAAGTTGAAACTGCCGATGGTACCGTCAAAGTCGAGTGCGAAAACCTCGTAATTGCAACCGGTTCTCGCCCCATTGAGATTCCCGGATTTTCTTTTGCAGACGCCCGCATCTGCGATTCAACAAAAGCGTTGGCACTCAACGAAGTCCCCAAACGCGTCGTTGTGATTGGAGGCGGCTACATCGGTCTCGAGCTGGGCCAAATGCTTCGCAAGGTGGGCTCGGAAGTCACGGTAGTTGAGATGGCCGATGACATCATGCCGGGCTTCGATCAGGACGTCGTGAAATTGCTAAACCGCAAGTTGAAGAAAAGCGGCATTACCGTCCATAAGAAAACGGCCGCCAAAGGCTGGGAAGAGTCTGATGACGGTGCCATTGTCAAAGTCGAGGGACCCAAAGGTCCAACGGATATTCCCGCCGATGCGATCTTGGTCACCGTCGGCCGCAAACCCAACTCAGAAGGCTTAGAAGCCACCGGCATCGACATCGGCCCTCGCGGCCAAATCAAGGTCGACAGTCAGCTCCGAACCAATGTCCCCGGCGTCTATGCCATCGGAGACGTGGCAGACGGACTGATGCTGGCCCACAAAGCCTCCCATGATGGTGAAATCGCAGCGGAAGTTATCGCGGGTCACCACGCTCACAATGATGCTAAAACCGTTCCCGCTGTGGTGTTCACCGATCCTGAAATCGCAACCGCCGGCATGATGGAGCATGAAGCCAAAGCGGAAGGTTACGAGGTCAAGGTCGGAAAAATGCCATACGCCGCATTGGGGCGTGCGCTGACAACGAACGATACCGACGGGTTTTTCAAAGTGGTCCTCGATGCCGAAGACGATCGCGTTCTCGGTGTTGCCATTTGCGGACCTCACGCATCCGACCTGATTTCCGAATGTGCATTGGCCGTGGAAATGGATGCTGAAGCCTTGGATATTGGTCTCACCATCCACCCTCACCCCACCCTGGGTGAAGGCGTCATGGAAGCCGCCAAGGCCGCTCTTGGGCAAGCCATCCATGTGGTTAATCGATAGCGACCACCCACCGACAAAAGACCCTCACAGTAACAAACCACTTCGGTTGGACAGCAAAAGATGAGCGCAGTTTTCATTGCAATGGAAGGCTTAGATGGTTCGGGCGGGACGACTCAAACCGCCAAGCTCGCCGAATGGTTTCGCTCGCGCGGGCACAACGAAGTCCTGACCACTTGCGAACCCAGCACAGGACCTGTCGGACGCTTCATTCGAGACGCTTTAAATCCCGATCATGAAGCCAGTGTGATTGGGGATTCCGTCCTTCCCTTTCTGTTTGCAGGCGATCGACGAGACCACCTGGATCGAGAAATCATCCCAGCCCTTCAACGCGGCGCCGCAGTCATCACGGATCGGTATTACCACTCCAGCCTGGCATATCAGTCGCTCGCTGTGGGACTTCCGACTGTCGCGGATTTGAACGACCGTTTTCGCCCACCCGACATCACCATCTTTCTCGATCTTGAGCCCACAGAAAGTTTGGCGAGAATAGAAGCCCGCGGAGAAGCGCGCGAACGATTCGAGGCCATCGACAGGCTACGGCAAATCCAGGAAGCCTACTATGCCGTGTTGGTTCATTGCCGAGCCCAAGGTGAGCACATTGTTCGGATCGACGCGAGCGGAACCATCGATGAGGTCCATGCCAAGGTCGTGGCATCGGTGGAGGAGACCTTAAAGGACTTGATGTGAAGGTCATCGATCTGGGCCGGGTGGGGTATGAAGATGCTGTGGTCAAAATGCAGGACTTCCTGACTCGACGCATCCACAGCGAGATCGACGACACACTGCTCATTTGTGAACACAACCCCGTTTACACAGTGGGCCGTACCCGAGGCGCGGAGGCCAACATCATCGCACCCGAAGGCGTGCCGATCATTAAGGTCGCTCGCGGCGGAGATGTCACCTTCCACGGGCCGGGTCAAATCGTCGGTTACCCAATTTTTGCGCTGCCCGAGCACCGACATGATTTGCACGGGTTTATGCGCGGACTCGAAGAAATGATGATCCGTACTCTCGCCCGCTTTGATGTCACCGGAGTGCGCGACGCCCGAAACACGGGCGTGTGGGTGAACGGTGCAAAAATGATGGCCATCGGTATCGGCGCCAAACGATGGGTGACTTGGCACGGATTTGCACTCAATGTCTCAACAGACTTGTCCTATTTTCAACGCATCAATCCATGCGGCATGAGCAGCCATCTCGTGACACGACTCCAAGACCACACACCCAACCCACCGTCTCGAGAAGCCTTGATACCGATCATCGTTGAAGAGTTGAGCCAATGGTGGGAAGACTGGACCGCACCGGTGGGATAGGGCGTCCCTCCGTGGAGGAACCATGCTGGACCGTCGACTCATCATCGAACACACAGAGGCTGTCAAGGCAGCGATGACCAAGCGGCATGCCGATGACGGCACACACGCTGCGGTCAACCGAATCGTCGATATGGATAGCCGCCGTAAGGCGGTGAATACAGAAACCGACGAACTTCGAGCCAAACGCAATAGCTTATCCAAGCAAATCGGCCCGTTGATGCGCGAAGGGAGGCAGGCCGAAGCGGAGCCATTGAAAGCAGAGGTCAAGGCCTTTGGCGACCGCCTCAGCGCGCTCGAAGAAGAACTCAAAGCCATCGAATCGGAACAAACCGCTCTACTTCTAAGCATTCCAAATATGCTCGATGAGCGCGTCCCAGAGGGAAAGAGCGAAGAGGACAATGTGGTGGTCCGCACTTGGGGTGAACCCAAGGCTTTGGACTTTCAAGCCAAAGACCACCACGATCTCGGTACCGAACTTGGAATCCTTGATTTCCCGTCGGCCGCAAAAATTTCTGGCGCTCGATTTTCCGTACTCAAGGGTGCCGGCGCCCGTCTGGAGCGAGCCCTGATCAACTGGTTTGTCGATCAAGGCGTGGCGAACGGCTACCACGAAGTGATGGTGCCATACATCGTGAATAGAACCGCCATGGTCGGCACCGGGCAACTTCCCAAGTTTGAACAGGACGCCTTCAAGGTCAACCACGATGTCGCAGGCGAAGATGCTTTCTTGATCTCGACCGCTGAGATCCCGGTCACCAATTTGCATCGTGATGAAATCATCGACGAAGCGGACCTTCCTATAAAGTACGTTTGCTTCACACCATGCTTTCGCGCCGAGGCTGGCAGCTATGGCAAAGACACACGAGGCCTGATTCGGCAACACCAATTCCATAAAGTGGAGATGGTAAAAATTGTCACCCCAGACCAAGCTCAAGCCGAGCATGAATCACTCACAGCGGATGCGGAGGGCTTGCTTCAAGCGCTCGGGCTACCGTACCGAACGGTCGTTCTCTGTGGCGGCGATGTCGGCTTCACCGCCCGGATTTGCTACGACATCGAAGTGTGGTTGCCCGGCCAAAATTCGTATCGAGAGATCTCCAGTTGTTCCTATTTCGGAGATTTTCAGAGCAGAAGATCAAAAATTCGTTTCCGTCCCGACGGTGGCGGTAAGCCCGTGATCGCACACACGATCAATGGGTCTGGATTGGCCGTAGGGCGTACCCTTGTAGCGATTATCGAGAACTATCAGCAAGAAGATGGATCCATTTTGATCCCAGAAGTTTTACGTCCTTACATGGGTGGCCTTGACCAGATCACCGTTGCTGAATAGTCCCGTTCACCTCTGCCGGAGGCGTGGCCGAGTGGTCGAAGGCGTCGGTTTTGA
>Ga0163180_10001507_pt1 | contig 13225 bp, 10 predicted proteins | sample AtlANTMetagenome_2_FD_109647 | JGI IMG/M metagenome (GOLD analysis project Ga0163180, IMG submission 109647) | Marine eukaryotic phytoplankton communities from the Atlantic Ocean - Atlantic ANT 4 Metagenome | ecosystem: Environmental > Aquatic > Marine > Oceanic | place: North Atlantic Ocean...
GCCATCCCCGCGCGGGTGTGGCGCGTGCTCGCCTCATCGCTATCGAGCATGCGCACCAGACCAAAGTCCGTGATCCGGGGGACAGGAGGGTCTGTGGTGTTGTCCAAGAGGACATTGCCTGGCTTGAGATCCCGATGGATCAGGCCCTCACCATGGGCGTAGCCAACGCCCTTGGCGATGTCGCGAAAGAGATCGATGGCCGCATCGGGGCGGATTCCACCATCCGAGAGCACGGCCCACAGTGTCGGACCGGGGACAAAGTCCATCAGCAGCGCAGGACCATCGGCGAGCTCCAGCACATCGCGAACGGGGACCAGGTTGGGGTGGGAGAGCTGCGCCTGAGCCCTCCCTTCGGAGAGCAGACGCTTTCGCAGGGTGGGATGATCGACGGTGAGCACCTTCAGCGCATGGACGGTCCCCAGCGTGACATGGCGCACACGATAGACCCGAGCCGCACCGCCCTCGCCCAGTACGGACTCGACACGGTACCGCTCTACCTGTTCACCGGGCTCGAGAGAGTGTGGCACGACTCGACTATACCCCTACCCGTCCGCTCAGCGACCGCCCGTCATGGCCTTGTCCCGAGGCTTGTGCTCCAATTCCCCCAAGGTGGGGGCGGCCACAGTGCGCTGTAGTGGGCCCAAGATGGCCCGCAAGCTCGCTCCGGGAACCGGCATATCGGCGGACACCTGAACCACATCTCGAAGCCGCAGCTGCCGGCCCAGAGCCTTGTACACCTCAAGCATCACAACGCGGTATCCCACCGCATTCAGGTGCATCCGATCGGCGCTGTAGCCACCCGACATCGTGCGCTCCGGATCGGCCGCCAGCAACACCGCCTCTGCATCCACCACAGCGATTCCATGGCGCTGTGCAACCTCTCGCATGATCTGAACGAGCGCAGATGTCGCTCTCCGGGGGACTTGGTCCTCATCTCGGGCAAGCCGCAGTGCCTGCAGCGCCCCCGCCCGATCGCCGGCCATCGCCAGCGTCCGGCCGCGGGCAAAGTGCCCCAAGGCATGGTTGGGTTGCTTGGAGAGAATCTCCTCAGAGAGTCGGCTCGCAGCATCGCTATCCACCTCCATCACGGCGCGGCGGAGCGCTTGACTCTGATCGGACACGCTGTGAATGCCACGTCCATCATTGGAGGCCTCAGGCTCCATGCCCAGGTTGGATGCAGGAAGCACCCAGACACCCGGAACACCCGCCACCTTCATGGACTGAGCCATGGACTCCAGGTTGGCGCGAAAGCGCTCACGAAGCCGGGTCCGCTCACCGGGTCGAAGCGGACCGCCTGGAACCTCTGAAGAGACGGCATGGGGCTGACCCGAGAGGTCACGAATCCCCAGCCGAAGCCCCTCGTAGACCCGAGAATGCCGTCGGAGCTGGCGCATAAACCCACCCCACCCTCCCTGAAGGCTCAGGCTGGGCACATACCGACTCTCGGTGAACTCGTTGTGGCCGGTGTACAAGACAACCGCATCGAGCTCCTGGGAAAGAAGCTCTGTGAGCGCACCCCGCACGCGGGTCGAGCCAAACCCATGCCCCCCACCATTGACCAATTCGGAGTGGCCTCCCGTCCCCAGGTGCAGCATGGCGGCAAGCTGCCAAGCGGGCCCATCGGGTGGATTGCTCGCAATCGTCGAGCCACCAAAAGCAGCCACACGAATGCCACCCTCTTCACTCGTGAAGGACAGACGGGTATGACGGCTCATCTCCGAGCGGTTGGGAACCCATGCGCGCTGCCTCTCATCCTTCACGAAATAGGGCACGGAGTCGGAGTGACCGACAAAGCCTTGCTCTCTTCCGCTTCCCTCCGGCGCCAAGACATGCATTACCGACTCGGCCAGGCCAAAAATGGCCAGGCTGGTCAAGGCCGCAAAAAGAAGCAATCGCTTTCGAGACATGGCCCTTGGTTTATCGCACAAGCGGGCTTGCTGGTGCGCACAGGTGAGGTAGGAGTCTGTCACCCACATTGGAGAAAATCATGAAATTGTCTGTTTTGATGCTACTTTTCACTGGCTCTCTTTCCCTCACCGCGTGCGAGATCGAGCTGACCAAGGATGCCGAGGACGAGGACGAAGACGAAGACGAAAACGATGACGATGGAGGCGGCCTCGGTGGCATTGGCGACGGCGACGGCGACGGCGACGGCGACGGCGACTGCTCTATCTGCGAGGTCTGCGAGGTCGATGCAGACTGTCTGGGCAGTGAGTGGTGCGTTCCCTACGATGAAACCAGCAACGTCTGCACAATCGAGTGCGAGGTCGTAAACGACGAGTGGTACTGCCCAGGTAACTCCGAGTGCTGGGAGCTCGATATGGGCGATGATGGCCTGTACTACCTGTGCTTCGGAAACACCGAGGACCCTTGCGGAGGTGAGTTTTCCTGCGAGTAAACCCACAGGCGGACTCCTGCGCAAGCTGAGCAGATGTCTGCTGTGAAGCCTTCGCACCCAAAGCGCCTCACTGTTGATGACTCCGCGCATCAAGGGTGAGGCGCTCTTGCGTGCTCACAGCCCCCTTGTCCACTCTGCCCGCAAGGGGATCTCCCCACACAGCGCCATGTCCAAGAGAGTGACGATCCGCTCTCGGTCCTGCGGAAGCCGACCACCCAGCGGCAGATAGTTGCTTGCGTGATTGGTGCGAAACATGGCGTCAGTGGGCCGGGAGAGGTCCACCATGGTGCGGAGCTCTGCAAGGAGATCAGGCACCTCAGGCAGCACCCATCCAGTGTTCTGAGAGGTCCGATGCAGCGGTGTGTCGGGCACCACAGTCAAGGTGAGCGCCGCCAAGTAGTCCGGATCCATCTGGGTGATGAGCGCCGCAGATCCTTCTGCGTGGGCCTCGGATCGCTCCACGCCCCCCGCACCCAAGAGAAAGATGGCACTCATCTTCAGCCCGGCTGCACGGGCCTTGGCTGCCGCATCGACGTGCTGCTGAAACAGGTAGTTGTCATCCCTGGATACCCCCTTTGGTCGTGGGCCCTTGGCAATGCGACGCATGGTGACCTCATCTCCTGATTCCGGTCCGATGTAGAGCACCTTTAGGCCCAGCTCTCGAAGACGCTCAAGCTCCGCATCACTCTTCTGAAGAATGTTGTCTGCCGTGGCGTAGCAGCTGACCTGGCGGAGGCGAGGAAAGGCCTCCTGTGCGGCCTCGAGGATGGGTACCCAGTGGTCCATCTGCAGAATGAGGGCATCGCCATCCGCCACAAAGAGCTTCTCCACCCGTCCACCGAATTCCGCACTGGCCATCTCGATGTCCTGCAGACTCTCCTGCAGCGGACGGACGCGGAACACCGGCTTGTCCCGATACATGTCGCAGTAGGTGCAGTTGTTCCAAGAGCAACCAATCGTGGCCTGCAGGATGTAGCTGCGCGCCTCGGATGGCGGCCTGTAGAGCTTGCCTGTGTAGCGCATGAAGGACGGCCCTCAAGGGGGGAACACTCACCGAGGTGTCAGAGGCAGATGTTGCTCACCACCGGATTGAGCACCGTGTACCCCATGTTGGGGTCATAGGTGACGACATTATTGTCCGGCCAGGTCTCATTGTGGCAGTTCATGCACTGATGAGGCACGGGCTGGGTGAAGTCCATCTCCTCGCGAGGCGATGGAAACGTCGAGCGGTCGGTGAGCCGATCATCGGGCCCATAGACAGCAAAGTCGATTTGCCCATCCGCTCGATTCTTGGTCAAGATGATCTCCGTCTCCCAGGCATAGTCGGTGTCCACCGCTACAGCGACATGAATGCCCAGGTCAAAGTCACGAGAGACCAGGCGAGGCTTGCACTTGACTGTCGAGTCGACCTCGCTGCTCTCCGTCGGCCACCCATAGAGGGCCTTGAAGCCCTCTAAAGTGACCGGAAAGCCGCGACTGCAGGTGTAGTACCGAAGCATTCCTCTTCGGAAGAACGACTGGTCCATATTGCCATCGCCCATGACAATGCTGCCCAGGAGCACCTGTCCCATGATGCCGGACTCGATCGCTGCATCCCGATCGATGCTCTCGCCCAGAGTGGTCGGAGCAACCTCGAGCGCGTAGGCCACAAATCCCCGCTCCTTGTCCGACATATGATCGACAGGCACCTCCGCGGGCAAGGCGGTCAGATCGAGCGCCTCCAGCTCATGCTCAAATCCGCCGCGCGCATCCGGAGGAATGGTGGTCCAAGGGATACCGCCCACCGGCTCATCGCAGCTGACCAGCTCCCAGCCATCCTCTGTTGAGGCGGTATCGGAGGGGCCAGCAGTGTCCGAGAACGAAGTCCCCGAGTCCGTCCCATCATCCACGGACTCATCCGCAGAATTCGGTACACAGTTGCCCTGGTGCAGCCTGTAGCCCTCCGCACACACCGTGCGCTCCGTCTTCTCCGGGCTCGTGCACGAGAACATGCAAAGCACCAGACACCCGGTGAAACACTTCAAACCCATTGGCCCACTTCCAGGAGAGATCCCGATCGAATGGTACCAAATGGGGCTGCGATATGAACCGTCCACGACTCAGCCATCCTGGTTCTCAAAGATGAGGATCTCGCCGCCGACGCTGGATTCACCCAGGATCTCGTATGCAAACGACTCGGCCATGGATGTCGGAAGCTGGGGATTGGTGCTGATCTCCAGGTCTTGTCCTACCCGCTCCATTGAGTACAGCCCCGTGATGCTCTGCAGTGCCTCATTTCGGTTCAGCCGAATACCACCATCGATCTCCCGCAGGCTGCTCAGCGCATCCAGGTTGAGCAGCGATGGGTTGTCCTCCACCTCCAGGTTCGCTCCGATCTGTCGAACCGGCCACATGCTCCCAAATTCTTCCAGAGAGTTGTTGTGGGTGACCTGAAGGTTGCCACCGATTCTCTCCAGCGAAGTCAGCCCCTCCATGCTCACGATCGAGTCGTTGTACTCCACGTAGAAGAAGCCTTGAACTTCCTGCAATTGGGACAGCCCATCGATCCGAAGAAGCGAGTCATTGTCCTTGATGTCGAAAAACCCCGCGACCATCCGCAATCCCTGCAGGCCATCGAGGTGCTCCAACACAGGATTGTACTTGAGGTTGATGGCCGCATCGACCAAGTCCAGAGACTCCAGCCCGTCCAAGCTCTGCAGCTCATCGTTGTACATGATGTCCAGCTGCTCACCGATAAACAGCAGGCTCTCAAGACCCTCCATGTTCTGCAGCGCAGGGTTGCTCAGTACCTCCAGCGACATCCAGACCTCGATCAGATTCTCCAGCCCACTGAAGTCGCGCAAGGACGCATTGCTGTCGATGAACAGGTAGCCCCGAACCTCCTCCAGCATCTCAAGACCGGTCAGGCTCTCAAGCGATGCGTTCTCCCAGATAAACAGCCCATCGCCCAGCTCCTCCATTGCGATCATTCCCTGCAGATCGGTCATCGCATCATTGTGGGAGATCTCAAGGCTCACACCAATGGTCCGCAGCTCATCCAGACCGCCGAGGCTCTCCAGGCTGTCATTGTCGAACACATACAGGCTGCCATCGATAGCCTGGACTCCTGCCAATCCGGACAGATCCTCCAGCATCGGATTGGCTTGAATCGTGACATTTCCACCGACGGAGACGATCGAGGAGAGACCCTTGAGGTGAACCAAGTCCGTGCCATCAATGCGCAGATCTCCCGCCACGGAGCAGATGCAGGAGAGCTTGTTGGTGGCCGCTGCAGAAGACTCAATCTTGAGATCCCCATCGATCGAGAGAAAGACCCCATCGGCACACGGATCATCGCCCTCGCTTGGCCAGCTCAGATCCCCCTCCCACTGCCCGCCTGGATCCTGGCAGTCTCCAGGATGAATGGGTTCATCTCGATCCCCTGTGTCGCCGTCGGAGTCCGCAGCAGTGTCCGAATCCGAGCTCACATCATCGGCAGGAATAATGTACTTGGCTTCAGGGGAATCGTTCGCCTGACATCCGGCAGAGAGGGCCAGGACCAGCACGCAGGTCATGGCAAGGCGGGCAGGGCATTGAGCGAGACTCATTGCTTCACAATAGCCCAGACATCTTCCAGGACTGCACACCGCACCTCGAAATGGCCCATGAACACGGCCAGATAGCCGCATCCACCTCGACTCGGGCGGTCGAATTCCTCGGGCTGTTCAGTCCGTGCGGGCAAGCTCTCTGTCGAGCACAGCGCGCATCTCATCGGGCTCAAAGGCATTGTTGGAGTACACGATCTGACCGTCGGAGCCGACAATCCAGTCCTGCGGATACAGCGCGGTGCTGAACGCCTGCTCCATGGCGTACTGCGCGTGGACCGCCCCATCGGCGTCCACCAAGATGGGAAAGGTCAGCCCGAGTGCATCCCGAAACGCCTCGAGCGTGTGCGACTCATCATCGGAGGCGACCCCATACACCACCACACCCTGGCTACGGTATTCCGACCAGATGGACTGCTCGATGTCCGAGACCTCGGACGGACAGACCGGTCACCACGTCGCAAAGTAGACCAGCACCACCGGGCTGCCCAGGTGCTCGGAGAGACGATGAGAGTCACCGGAGAGATCCGGCAGGATGAAGTCAGGCGCCGGGCCTCCCACCGCCCCCACCGCACCTCCACCGCCCGTGTGTAGGTCGACGATCACCTGGGGCTGATCCGGGTCATTGCTGGCCAAGCAGAGGCTGTCGCTGAGCGCACCACCAGGCCACTGAATGCGCACGACTGCACTGTCCTGCGCCGCAACCTCGTCCGAGGAAAATTGAAGCTGCAGGGCATCGTCCTCAGCCAATGCACCATGCAGCTGAAGCGTCTGCTGACCGAGGTTGCGGATTACCAGCTCCACCTCATCACCCGACGCATCCAAGAAGACCTCGCTGAGGGAGATATCGAGATCGGGAGCCTTCTTCTCAAGATCTGCGGCATAGCCGCCCAGTCGGCCCCAATCCGCCACCCAGGCCCTGCCACCCAAAGCCGCCACATCCATGGCCCACTGCGCGGTTTGGCGACTGCCCGAGGCCAGTGGCTCGAGGGGTGAGGACACATCGAGAACCCGCACTCCCTCTTGATCGGCAACCCACAGCTCAGCGCCATCGCGGGCCAGGCCGATGGCACCGGTGCCAAAGACCACTCGCTTGGACTCCACTGGCTGCAAGGGATCGGAGATATCCACCGCCACAACCCCCGCAGAGCCAGCCGCAGCGTAGATCACGCCATTGCCCAGGCTGAGATCCTGCACTCCTCCCAGGTCCAAGGCTTCGACCACAATGGGGGCGATGGGATCACTGCGGTCAAGCACCACCAGACCCTCAGTCGCATCCGCCACATACAGTGCAGACTCGGTCGCCACCAAGGTCCACGGGTGCCCCAATCCATCCACTTCACCCACTTCGACAGGGTGCTCTCGATCCGAGATGTCGTAGATGAGTACCGTTCCAGAGTGCCGGGAGACATAGAGGAAGTCTTCCCACTGAGCCATCCCACCCAGACCCTCCACAGAAGTCTCGTTGACCAAGCCTATCGACTCCAGATCATCGATGGATACAACACTCAGCCCGCGCTCACGATGGGTCAGGTAGGCCAATGAGCGACCTGGATCGGAGTCTGAGAACAGGAGCACTCGGTGGTACCGACCCCGACCATCGGATGGGTATCCGCCCACGAGCGCCGGGCGATCCGGATCGCTGACATCAAACGCCATCAGCCCCCCCTGACCCACACCCAAGACCCGCTGCCCATCATCGGAGACCGCCACCTCAACCAGCTCCATCAAGAATGCGCCCGGACCCGATCCATCCATGAGGGTGTTGAGCTCACCCAGGTCAACAACCGGATCATCCAGGGCATCCACCGGTGGCTCACAGCTGCGCTCAAGGGTCTGCCACAGAGGACTCGGGGTCGCCGTGTCCTGGTCATCGACGAGGCCCGTGTCCTGCTCTTCTTCCTGCGGCACACACCCCGATGGAGTTGCCGTGTAGCCTTCTGCACAAGGCGCCTTCCGCTCAGCAGGAGGGGTGCATCCAACGCTGAGCCAGCCGATGATGGCGAGTCGTCTCATGCACCCAGTCTACCTGGACTGCCGCTCCAGCCAAGCCCACGCTGGATACGTAAAGCCGATGGCTGCGCCCAACCATGCCAGCGCACACCCCCAGCCGACACCCAGCATCGGAACCAGCCACGCAGCGAGAATGGCAAAGACGCTCACAGAGGTCGCGCCAAGCATCATGGGGCCCACAGCACCCGCCTGCACAGCCTCTCCCTGCGACAGCCACAAGGAGACCATGGTGGTGAGGAAGATCGCTGGGAATACCGCCACAATGCCGGCGAGAAGGGGCCCTCCCTGCTGGGCGATCACCACCGCTGCCGCGATGGCCACACCAGCCAGCAGTCCCCGACAAGCGAGCACCCAGACACCGACCGGTCGACTGCCCTTGGGTGCAGGAGGATTGCGCTGACAGGCCCACGCCCCAAAGCCTGCGAGGACAACGGTGAGCACGATGCTGGGGATCATCAGAGCGATGCCAGCGCGCTGCATGGCTGCCGAGCCTGAGGCAAACATCCATGCAAGGATCGCCCATCCTCCCAGCGAGAGCGAGGTGGTCATGCCGAGCCGTTGGTACAGGCCCATCATCGGCAGCCGGCCGGGCACCACGCGCCACATGTACAGAAAGATTCCGTCGATCAGCATCCCTGCTGGAGTGATCCACATGGCGGACTGAAAGGCCTGTAGCCCCTCGGCACTTTCATAGATGCCGATGCACGCAGGCACAATGGTCGTCGGCAGCGTCCCGATAAGTCCGCCCTTGCGCCCCCCCATTCGCTCGATTGCGACCGTGACCAAGACCGCGACAGCTGCAGCAAGCAGGGCTGGGAGAAGCCAGACGGGCATGGCGGATTGACCTCGTGGAGGGGAGGACCTTGTACAACCGACCGCACATCGGGGCCAATCCCCGACCCCACAAAGCCCAGGCACCACCAACCTTCATGCACTTCTGACGTACACTCTGCCCGACGTGGCTTCCTCCCCCACCAATGCCGGTTCTGACCCACCCGCCCTCCGCGAGTGCCTCCGAGCGCTGCAAACGGCCGAGGACCCGCTGGATTGCTTGCGCCTGTATGGACCAGTCGAGCAAGCGCTGAAGGATGAGCCGGCCCCCGCAAGCCTCAAGGCTGCACTCAATGATGCTGGCCTACAGATGGTTCGACGAGGAGCCCGGCCGGCGCTCATTTTGGCACCCAGCCGGGGGGAGCTGTGGTGCGGAGGCGAGGCCGTCGCGTCGATGGGTCGCTCAAAGCTCCTGTTTCGCTTGCTGGACTTTGTGGCAGTTCATGGCTCCTCTGCCGACAGGGAGACGCTGTACACCACCGTCTGGGATCAGATGTACCTGGGAGAATCCAGCGACAACACCGTGCACGTTGCGGTCAACCGACTCCGACAGAAGCTGAAGCAAAGCGACGTCCGAGTCGTGCCCACGACACTGGGTGCCTTCCGCATCGAGGGGGATCCGGCGGTGCTGCGCTGGAGCGCAGGTGCCGCAGCAACACCCGCTCCGGTCGCCTCTCCTACCAATCTCACACCGCTGACCGACCCCATCATTGGAAGAGCAGACGCACTCGATCGAATCCGCGATCACTTCAGAGATGGTGGCCGTATACTGACCGTGGTGGGCTCTGGTGGGGCAGGCAAGACCCGCTTGGTGCGGGCCGCTGGGCGGATCGCATCCCATGCAAGCAATGCCCCCCCAGGCGGCATTTGGTTTGTCGATCTCTCGGAAAAGACGACCCCCGAGGGCGTTGTGGAGGCCATTGCCGAGGTCATCGATGTCTCACTAAAGAGCTGCGCTACCGCAGAAGCCGCCCTCAAGCAGCTGTGTCGCGGCATCAATGACCACGCAGATGCCTGGATCATTCTCGACAACTTCGAGCAGCTGGTCGACTCCAGCTCCAGGGTGGTCGCGGAGCTGGTGAGCCACGCACCGCTTGCCCGCTTCTTGATCACCTCCAGAGAGCACCTGAGTCTCACCGAAGAGTCCATCTTGAAGCTCGATCCTCTGAGTGAAGAGGAGGGTGCTGAGCTCTTTATTCGCCGGGCCAGAGCAATCCGGCCCAGCTTAGAGCAAGATGACACACTCACACAGTCTGCACGGGCCATCGGACTCGCCGTAGATGGCATTCCACTTGCGATCGAGCTGGCCGCTGCACGCAGCCGAGTGCTCTCCCCCAATCAAATCCTTGAGCGCTTAAGCGAAGCCCTTGCTCTGCTTGCCGCCCCAAACCGGGCTGGACCCAGCAGGCACAGCACCCTGCGCGCGACACTGAACTGGTCTTGGGATCTGCTGAAGCCCTGGGAGCAGAGCACCCTGGCGCAGCTCTCGATCTTTCAGGGTGGCTTCACAGTGGATGCCGCAGAGAAGGTGGTGCGGAACCACGAGGATCCAGACACACCTTGGATGGTGGACATCCTGGAGTCCCTCATCGACCAGTCCCTGCTTCACATGATGGAAGGGCCGGGTGAGGCCCGCCTCACCATGTACCGATCGGTTCAGGAGTTCGGAAAGGAGAAGCTCGGCGAGCAGACGAGCGTGCCCGACCTGACTCAACGCCACATCGGTTGGATCGTCGAGGAAGGAGAGCACATTGGTACTCAGCTCTTCACAGCCGCAGGCTCCCGAGCACGACAAGCGCTGCGAAAGGAGCGAGACAACTTGTTTGCGGCACACCAAGCAGCCACTCGACCCAAAGACATCATCCGATGCACGCTGGTCTTGGCACACCTCCTGCGGTTTACCGGCCCCCCAAGCACCCTGTTGAGAGTGGTCAAGAAGGCGGAAGGAGTCGCCACCGATCTTCCTCTCGATGCGGCCGAATTGGCTGTCCATCGAGGATGGGTACTCCACCACTCCGGAGACACCGCCGCCGCCGAGGCGCTGATGATCGCCACCATCACGGACCTGGAGACAACCCAGGACGTTCGCATTCTGTCCAAGGCATACAGGGTCATTGGTGACATCAACTACGATCAGGGGGACTTTCCAGATGCCGAGTCGCAGCTCAAGCGCGCAGCGGATCTGGCGGGCATGGCGGGACTGCGCGCAGAGGAAGGCCGACACCGGACCACCCTCGGATCCATGTTTCGCCTGATCAACCGCAAGGATGAGGCGCGAGAGAGCCTGGAGGCTGGCCTGCACATCCACCGGGAAGTGGGGGACGCCCGCTACGAAGCGATCGCTCTGGCGGGCCTGGCCTCCCTGGCTCACCTGTTGGGCAGCTTTGAGGAAGCACTGGAGCGCAATGGAGAAGCGCTGAAGATCTTCCAAGAATCCGGAGACAAGACCGGTGAGTCCCACTTGCTGGAGAACATCGGAAACCTGCACATGTCCATGGGGCATATCGATGAAGCCATGGACTGCTATGAGCGCTCCATGGAGACAGCCCGCGCGCGCGGAATGATCCTGCACCAGGCCTCAATCGCAACGAACCTGGCGATGGCGCACCTGGACGTCGGCGAGCTGGTCGCGGCAGAAGATCTGCTGCGCGCAGCGCTGAAGGCCCATCGCAGGCACGGGCGACGCCTGTACGAGGGAGCGGCCCTCATTCGGCTGAGCATGGTCCTGATTGAACGAGGCCGAAATGCGGAAGCCACACCTTTGCTGATGAATGCCATTGAGGTCCTCGATGACATCCAAGCAAGACGCTTCGCTGCATATGGCCGCTGTTGGCTCGGCCTGACGCTGGCGATGGCGAATGAAAGCCAGCCCGCACAGACGCAGCTTGGCCAAGCCAGTGGAGCCTTCAAGGACGAAAAGGACGCGATCGGCGGCTCCCTGTGCGAGATCATTGAGGGCATCCTTCACCCCGAACAAGTCGCCGCGCGCATTGCCCGGGCGCGTGAAAAAGGCCCTCCGAGCGGGGATCACCCCCAAGGCAGTCCAGCGGCTGCAGAAAAATCCGCAGACATCCGCCTGGCAATTCGCATCGTGGAGCGAATTGGACGGTAGAATAGCGCCATGAAAACGCTGCTTCCATTCCTTCTAGTCGCATGTGCTGCACCCGCTGAAAAAAAATCGGGCAGCGATGAGCCCACCCCCGAGAGCCGACCCATGCTGGAGGCACCACCGGATGGTGAGGGCTTTCAGTTGAGCCTCACCGGCTCCGCACCGGCCTACTCCGAGATCTGGATCTGTGAGGTCTACAAGATTCCCATCGAGGAGATGACAGCGGTTCAGTGGGTGGAATTCAATCAGAACGGAGGGACGCACCACATGACCCTCTCCGCGCTGGGGCTCAACGGCGAGTCCACACTCGACTACGGGCGCTATGACTGCAATGATCTGTACGGAGATGAGAGCGTAATGGCCGATCAGATCATGTTCTTCGGGAACCAGGGCGATGCCCAGGGTGAGATGAGCCTGCCCGAAGGCACAGTGGCCAACCTCCCTCCAGAGATCGATATCCTGCATGAGGTCCACTACGTCAACCCCACCGATGAAGAGGTCGAGATCTACTCCGAGGTCAACGCCTGGAGCATCAAACAAACCGAGGTGGAGGAGATGATCTGGGGCGGAAATGTCCGCGACGAGACCATCGAGATTCCACCGGAGTCCACCCACACCGAGTGGTCACGATGCATCTTCAACGAAGATGTGGAGGTGCTCTTTCTGGCGTCGCACACCCACGAGCTGGGCAGCCGATTCACCATTGCCCCCTTCGATGGTGAGGCCACAGGAGACATCTTGTTCGACAATGAGAATTGGGAGAGCCCGATGATCACCCAGTATGACCCTCCACTCGTCGTCCCTGCAGGAGAGGGGTTCGAGTGGGCGTGCACATGGGACAATCCCCACGACAAGACCATCAACTACGGAAGCACTGCCGAGGATGAGATGTGCAACCTCTCGGTGGTCTTCACTCCATTCTCCATGACCGCCGCGTGCGAGGTGGTGGAGACCAGCGATGGCGTTCTGTGGGAACCCAACTAAACCTGCTGTAGGATGAGTCCTCCTTCTGGAGGCTTCATGCGTACGCTCGGTGCCGCTCTCTCACTCAGCTTGTGCATCGGATGCAGCGGCGAAGACAAACACGACTGTGCGGAGGGCTCAGCGAAGTCCGATGGGCGATGTGTACCCATCTCAGAAGCGGACACCGACACCGACACCGACGCGGACACCGACGCGGACATCGACGCGGACACCGACTCCGACACCGGCTCCGAAGACACCGGCTCCGAAGACACCGGCTCCGAAGACACCGGCTCCGAAGACACCGGCTCCGAAGACACCGGCTCC
>Ga0163180_10001511_pt1 | contig 13212 bp, 8 predicted proteins | sample AtlANTMetagenome_2_FD_109647 | JGI IMG/M metagenome (GOLD analysis project Ga0163180, IMG submission 109647) | Marine eukaryotic phytoplankton communities from the Atlantic Ocean - Atlantic ANT 4 Metagenome | ecosystem: Environmental > Aquatic > Marine > Oceanic | place: North Atlantic Ocean...
AATCTCGCGCCAGCGCGCAGGCCTAACAAAACGGCGCCACGCCCTACACTGGGCGTGGCGCCGGGCCTGTCCCGGCGCTCAGCGCCCGAGGTCGATCGGCGGAAGCGAACGCCGAACGATCTTGTTCATGGCGTTGCGCGGCATCTCATCGATGAGCGCGATCCGCTCGGGCACCTTGTAGCGGGCGAGCCGGCTCCTGCAGTGCTCGATCAGCTCCGCGGGGTCTAACGACTTCCCTGGCGCGACCTGCACCCAAGCCGCGACTCGCTCTCCCAGACGATCGTCCGGGACCCCCACTACCGCGCACGCCTCGACCCGCTCGTCCTCGTGCAAGATGCGCTCGACCTCTGCGGGGTAGATGTTCGCGCCGCCGCGGAGGATCAACAAGTTCTTGCGGTCGACGATCGTCAGGTAGCCCTCCGCGTCGACCTTCCCGACGTCACCCGTGTGGAGCCGACCGCCCCGGACGGTGTCCCGCGTCGCGTCGGGTCGGCGCCAGTAACCGAGCATCGGCGTGTAGACCCCTGCCCAGGGGCCCGACGCGACCGCCTCGACGCAGACCTCCCCCGTCTCGCCGGTCGCCACACGGGCACCCGCGTCGTCGCGAATCGTGACCTCCACGTGGGGGAGCGCGACGCCGCTGGCGCCGAGCACCCGTTCCCCGGGCGGGTCGATCGTCGTGGCGGTGGGCATCTCCGTAAGGCCGTACGTCCCCTGCACGGGAATGTCGAACTTCTCCTGGAAGGCGTCGATGATCGGCTGGGGGCAGTCTCCGCCGCCAAACAAGACGCGACGGAGGCTCTGTAGGTCCTCGGGCGCGACCTCCGGGTCATGCGCGAGGCTGTAGATCAGCGCCGTCGGGCTCGTGAACAAGCTCACTCGCTCACGGCGAACCCACTCCGCGACGCCCTGGGCGTCGATGCGATCCATGAACACACAGGTGACCCCCGCCTGCGCCACCAACAACGAGGTCAAGACCTGCATGTTCAAGATCGTCAGCGGAAAGCAATCACCGCGGCGTGCCCCGGGCTCATAGTCACCGAGGGTGGCCTGCACCGCGCCAGGGACCAGCAGGTTGTGATGACTGTGGACGACGCCCTTCGGGAAGCCGGTCGTGCCGCTCGTATACGCGAGCCCACCCGGTTGGAAGGGGTCGACCTCGACGCCGGGCGGCGACTCCGTCCCCGCGGCGAGCAAACCTTCCCACTCGCAACCCGGATCATCGCGGTCACAGACGATCACCTGGCGGAGCCCAGCGACCTCGCCCCGGATCGTCTCGAACTGCTCCGCCATCGCCGGATCGCCCACGGCGAGCGAGACCCCCGCGTCTTCGACGAGGTAACGCTTCTCCGGCAGCGCGAGGTTCTGGTTGATCCCCAACCAGATCGCGCCAAGGCGCAACAAGCCGTGGAAACCCACCACGATGTCGACATCGGTGGGCAGCGACATCGCGACGCGGTCCCCCGCTCTGACCCCCAGCGCAGCGAAGGCCGAAGCCGCGCGGTTCGCCAGCCGATCGAACTCCGCGTAGGTCACCCGCTTGCCCCGCCCGACGAGGAACTCGCGCTCCGGAAACTCCGCTACAGGGCGGACCAACACGTCCGCCACGGTGCGCGGCCCACCCGGGATGACAGGGCGCGCGTCCGGCTGCGCCAGCTCACGAAAGGCTTGTTCGACGTCGAAGGGGGGCATGCGGCGGGCTCAGGGCGCGACTGCGTCGGAGGTCTCGAAGCCATAGGGCCGGTAGATCCCACTCAACGCGTTCTCATGCATGCCGAAACCGACATCGCCGTTACTCGCCTCGAAACGGCAGAGCGTCTCGTTGAGCCCCTGCATCGTGGCGAAGACCTCGGGGTCACTCATGTCGAAGCTCAGCCCCTGCACCTCGAGCTCTCCCTGGTACATGCCGTGCGCCCAGTCTTCAGTGGGCGCGTAGCCAGAGCCCGCCGCCAGATAGTTCGTGCGCAAGGGGATGTTCGTGACCGTGAGATCAGACCCCGAGAACGAGATCACCGCCTTCTCGATCTCACGTGTCCCCGACTTGAACTGGATGTCGTGCTTTGGCGTGCCAAGGTCCTCATGCTCCTCCCGGCCACCGTAGTTGAACACGCGGACGGCCTCTTGCATCAGCGGCTTGCCCTCATGGTCCTCCTGCATGAAGACCTTGATCATGTAGTCCTCGAACTGCATCGGGATCCACTGGTGAAAGAATCCCAACCGACCCTGCGGCCCCACCTTCGCGGCGATGCCCGGCGGCTCCGGGTCTCCCACCCCGGGGCGAAAGCCCCAAGAGTGATCGCGAGCGCCCTTCCAGCGGTCGGGCGTCACCGCGTATTCCTGGCCCCCGACGGAGATCCGGCCCTCCCAGGTTCCCACCTGCGCAAAGCGGCTCGTCTCCTCCATCTGTCGCGTCCCCAGGTACGAGACGCCCTTCGGCTCATGGAGCGGGGGCGCGGCGCCTCGGAAGGTGAGCTCGAAGTCGAGGCCCCACTCGTTGGGCTCGCACCAGACGCGCATCTCCCGGAGCCCCTCCACGACCTCGACGCCGAGCGGTCCCACGACCGTGTTCATGCGGTCCGAGCCCAGCTCGCGAGACGAGCGCACGACGTAGTGCGTGTTCCCATGCGAGATCGTCACGAAGGCGTCCGTCACACCCAGGTTGGGGTACTGCCCCATCCCAGTGATCAGGAAGAGGTCATCGGCGCTGGGGTGACAGTTGAAGTAGTAGCGATCGTAGAAGCGCCGATCACTGGTAAAGACCGTGTCGAAGGTGTCGGGCGTCTGGTGTGAAAGGGTGTCATCCATCGGGCTAAGGGGCATCGTGCTTCTCCTTGATTACCGTGTCAGCGTTCACGGGACCGCGACGATATCGACTGCGATCGCGTTGAGGCCCGCGTTGCCCGAGAGCGGATCGGCCGCCTCAGGCAGGGTCAAATGGTTGCTGTTGACGCCGGGGTGACCGGACGCCACACCGAGGCGCGTACCCGGGCGGTCGTGTCCCCATCCGTGAGGGAGACTGACGACCCCGCGCGCGAGCGACGTGTCCAGCTCGACAGGCGCGACCACCTCGCCCGCCCGCGAGGTGACGCGTGCCATCCCCCCCGACCCGAGCCCGACCGCACCCGCGTCCTCCGGGTGCATCTGCAGCGTGCAGCGGAGCTTCCCGCCCACGAGCGGTTCGAGGTTGTGCATCCACGAGTTGTTCGAGCGCAGGTGCCGACGGCCCACGAGCAACCACCTCGGCCGCTCCTCGCCGAGCGCGCCCTCCAAGCGGAGCAGGTCGTCGCGGATGACGTCGGGAAACAGCGCCACCTTGCGTGACTCGGTCGCCAGGACGTCGGGCAGCCGCGGCGTGAGCGGGCCGAGATCGACCCCATGCGGGGACGCTTCGAGGTGCGTGAGCGAGAGCCCCTCCGGGCGCTGACCGAACCCGTCACCATAGGGCCCGGAGCGCAGCATCAAGTCGAGGATCCGCTCGACGCCGTCACGCTCGGAAACCGCCTCCAAGATCCCCTCGACGCCGAGGCCGCACGCCGGCGAGTGCGCGTTGTCACGGATCCGCTTGGCGAGCCGCCCCGCGAGCCCATCGTGGAGCACCGCGGGGTCCGTGTCCGCGCCCTGCCCGGCCGCGATCAGTGAAAGCCTGGCGAGGATATCCGCCTCGGTGGGGCCCACGGGCTCGAACACGGGGGGCGAATAGTTACAGATGTTTCGAATCGACAACTGGTAGAACGACGCGTCGTATTGGACCCGCTCGAGCGGTGACGGCGGCGGCAAGATCACGTCTGCGTGCCGCGTGGTCTCGTTGCAGTAGATGTCGACGCTGACCATGAACTCGAGCCCGGCCAAGGCAGCGTCCAGCCGGTCCCCGCCCGGAGCAGAGAGGACGGGGTTGCCGGCGACGGTGAACAACCCGCGGATCTGCCCCTCACCCGGGGTCTCGATCTCCTCGGCCAGCGCTGCCGCCGGGAGTTCACCGAGCGCCTCGCCGTATCCCCCCACACGACTCTTCCAACGCCCCACCTGGAACGGTCGCGGCGCGGCTGGACCCGCCGCCGCGTGTGCGGCCGATGGGAACATCGCTCCGCCGGCGCGGTCGAGGTTCCCGGTGACCGCGTTCAAGACATCCACTGCCCATGACGCCAACGTGCCGAAGCCCGTCGTATGAGTCCCAATGCGGCCGTACACCGCGGCGCTCGGCGCGGCGGCGAGCTCACGCGCCAGCCGCCGGATCGAACCCGCGGAGACCTCACAGGCCGGCGAGACACGCTCGGGCGAGAACGCCGCGACGGCCGCGCGAAGCGCGGCACCACCTTCGGTCCACTGCGCCAGGAACGCGTCGTCGACACGCCCCTCTTCGAACAAGACCTGAATCATCGAGACCAGGAGCCAGGCGTCCGCCCCGGGCCGGACCCGGACGTGCTCGCTCGCGAGCGCCGCGGTTCGGGTCCCGCGCGGGTCGACGACCACCAAACGACCGCCCCGGTCGCGCAAGCGCCGCAACCGACCCGGCCAATCCGGTGCCGTGGCCAGGCTGCCGTTCGACTCGACCGGGTTGGCCCCAAGGAGCAGCAAGTATTCCGTGCGGTCGAGATCCGGGACGGGGATCGTCCCAGGGTGACCAAACATCAGCCCGCTGGAGACGTGCTTGGGCATCTGATCCAGGGTGCTCGCGGAGAACAGGTTCCGCGTCCCGAGCGAGCGCAGGAAGGGGCCGAGATACACCGTGCTCGCGATGTTGTGCGCGTTGGGGTTGCCGACGTACGCGGCGAGGGCGCCCCGGCCGTGGCGCTCGATGAGGCGGTCGAAGCCGGCCTCCACGGCCGCGAAGGCTTCTTCGAACGTCGCCTCCTGCAGCGCTCCGTCGCGCCGGACCAGCGGGGTCCGCAGCCGGTCCGGGTCGTGGTGGAGCGCCCCAAGCTGGGTGCCCTTGGGGCAGACGTAGCCGCGGCTGAAGACGTCCTCCTCGTCTCCCCGCACGCGCACGACCTGCTCGCCGTCGGTCTCGACCGCGAGCCCACAGGTCGCCTCACACAGCGGGCAGGTGCGGTAGTGGGTGACCGGCTCGCTCACGCGCCCGGACCCGTCCGGCCCCGAGCGCGCCGCCAAGCACCGGGGTACGAGGCCCCCCGCTTCCATCCCATGTTCTCCGCCTCCAGCCAGCGATGTCGACGAGCGCCGTCCCGGCCCCCGAAGCGCATCCTATCACCCGGGAACGCTACTCTGGCAGCTCCACCACCGGAGTGTGATGCCTCTTTTGCTCCCCGCGCTCGCCGCCCTCCTCGCCGGCGCCGGCCTCTCGGCGTTCGCGGCGACGTACGTCACGGGGCTCTGGCGGCCCGACGCGTTCGACTACGCGCAGATCGCGCGCGAGCTCCACGCCGGCAACGGGTTCACCACCCGCCAGGCGATCTACCTGTTGCACCTGGAGTTCTTGCAAGACAGCGGGAGCCTTCAGAACGCGTGGCCCAACCTGCACCGTTTCCCGCTGCCGTCCCTAGCGATCGCCGCGAGCTACGGGGTCTTCGGGGTGGGGACGGTCGCCGTCGTCGCTTCTGGCATCTTCTTCCACGCGCTGACCGCGGGCCTGATCTTCGGGTGGGGGCGGCAGGTCGGCGGCCTCCCGCTCGCGGCCGGCAGCTGGCTCCTCGTCACAGCCAACGCGTCGCTGCTCGAGACGACGCCCTCCGGCCTCGCCGAGGCGCCCGAGATCTTCTTCTTCACGCTCTCGCTGGTTCTGCTTTGGCGGTTCTCGGATCAGCCCGCTTCGCTGGGCGCCATCCTGTCGGGCGCAGCGCTGGGACTCGCGGCGCTGTCCCGGACGAACGCCCTCTTCGCCGCGCCGGCGCTCCTGGCCTGCGTCGCCGTGTGCAGCCCCGCTCGCGCGAGACACGTCGCGGCGTGGCTCTCGGGGGCCGTCCTCGTGCTCCTGCCTTGGCTCGTCCGCAACGCCCTCGTGACCGGCGACCCGCTGTTCTCCCTGCACAGCTACTTCCTGCTCCCAGCGGGCACCGGATCGGGCGGTGGCAAATGGGACATCCAGCAGCCCTGGGTGACCACGTTCGTCTCCCCGGCCACGTTCCTCGCGGCGCACCCCAGCGCCGTGCTGGCCAAGTGGTTGCGCAACGGCGCCACCCTCGCCCTCGCGTTCCCCACGCTCGGGAAGACCTTCCTGCTCCCGGTGCTCGCCGCGCTGCCGCTCCTCCCGATCGCGCCGCTGCGCACCTTGCGGGGCCCGGCCCTCGTGCTCTTCGCCGCCTTCGTGTCGCACGCGCTGCTCGTGAGCTTCACCGACATCTACTTCGACAAGTATCACTTCCAATTCCTGCCTCCGTTCATGCTCCTCGCTGCCGCGACGCTCTGGACGCTTAGCTCCAGGGTCGGCGCGGGGCGGATCCCGGTCTTCGCGCTCGGCATCTTGCTCACGCTCCACCTGCCATCGGTCTTCGGGGCGGGCGCGTCGATCCAGCGCCAAACCGCGCGCTTCAACCCGGAGCAGCTCGCGTTCGTCCGAGCGAACACACAGGCCGATGACATCGTGCTCTCCGACCACTCCTACGCGGTCACGTGGGAGACCGGGCGCCGCAGCGTTCGCACCCACTACGACGCGCTCCCAAACGGCGACACCGTCCTCGCGACACGATGGATCGAGGCCGAGTACCTGCCGATCGACGCGATCTATCTCTCTCGGGAGTTCACGCAGACGCCCCAACGCCGACGCGCGCTGCAGAACACGATCCGTCAGGACCCCCACTTCCAGTCACGGTTTCCTGCGGTTCACGAGTTCGAAGACGGGGCGCTCTTCTTCTCGAGCAAACCGCGCTAACGCGGCGCCGGCTCGCCGACCCGGCGCAAGACGCTCGAGCGCGTCAGCAACATGAGGAACAGGACCACGCTCGGGATCGCTCCAAAGATTCCGAGCGCGATCTGATCCCCAAACCGGTCCGCGAGGGCCCCGACGATCGGCTGCCCAACAAAACCGAGCTGCGCCGCCATGAAGACCATCGAGATCACGCGGCCCCGCATGTGCTCCGGGACGGCGAGCTGAAGCCCCGCCATGACCGTGACGTTCCAGACCTGGCCGGTCGCGCCGAGCAAGAACTCGACGAACAGGATGTACGAATAGGAGAACGCGAAGGAATAAAGCAAGATGCAGAGCGCGAAGCCGAACATCCCCCCCGTGATCCAGAGCCCGACGAAACGAAAGCGCGGGAGCATCGACAAGGCCACCGCCATCAGGACCGTGCCCGCCCCATGAGAGGCGGACATCCAACCCAGGCCGACCTCTCCGACGTCGAGCACGAAGCGCGCGTACACCGGCCGCATCGAGGAGATCGCGCCGTTGAACAGCGCCATGCAGGACGCGAGCATCACCAGCCGAACGCCGCGGTCGTTCCAGACCCAAGCAAACCCCTCTCGAATCTCCTCGACGGGGTTCTGGCGTTCGATCTCGCGCGCCGTCCGACCCGCGACCGGGATCGCCAGCAAGAGCCCCGCGGCCATGAACATCCCGGCGCCTGAGATGAAGAAGCTCGACGCGACCCCTACCGCCGCGACGATCATCCCACCGGCCGCCGGGCCGAACACGTTCGCGACGCCCCCCGCCGTCGCGTTGAGCGCAACCGCGTTCTCGAGTCGGTCCCGCCCGACGAGGTCATAGACGAACGTCTGCGAGGCCGGCTGCATCAAGGACATGATCACGCCGCCCACGACGGAACCGATCCAGAGATGCACGATCTTCGCGACGCCCGCTTCAACCAGCGCGCCCATGACGACCACCAGCGCGACCATCCCGAGACGACCGGCGACCAGCAAGTTCTTCTTGGCGACCCGGTCCGCGATGACGCCCCCCCAGGGCGAGAGGACGAACACGGTCACTCCCTGGAAGAATGAGACCAGGGTGATGTAGAAGCGAGAGTCCGTGAGGCTGGTCATCAACCAGTACATGGACATCATCGCGACGTGTGAGAAGAGGAACTGCGCGAAGTTCGCGGTGAAGAACGGGGTGTAGTGCGGGATCCGAAGCGTCGACCAGACACGGCCGAGGCCCCCCTGCGAACTCTCCTTCGGCTCGCTCACTGCGATCGAATCTCGGAGCGACCCCGCGCCGCGCACGCGTGACTTCCACGAATCTGGAGACGCACCTGACTCACCTACCGCTTTCCGCCGCCCGTGCGGCTGCGATCAAGGCTTCTCGATCGCAACGCGGAGCTCGTCCGCCAAACGCGCCGCCTGCTCTCGCTCCGCGGCGCTCATCTTGGAGGCGGCCGCCTCTGCCGCCTCCGCACAGTCCCGAGAGCCAGCCTCACGACAGATCAGCAACCAGGCGTAGCCACGGACCGCGTCCGCCTCGCCATCGGGGCGCGTGCGGTAGAACTGCGCGAGGGCAAGCTGCGACGGAGGGAAACCCAGCTTCGAGGAGCGCTCGAGCCAGCTCTCTCCGGTCACCATGTCTTTCTCGATGCCCTCGCCCCGGATATAGGCCACCGCCAGGTTCCGCATCGCCTCCGCGTCCCCCTGGTCGGCTGCTCTCATGAACCACTCGACGGCCAGCGCGGGGTCACGCTGCACGCCTCGACCCAGCCAATACGTCGCCCCGATGAAGTTCTGCGCCTGGGACAGGCCCTGCGCTGCCGCCAGGTCGATCCAACGCCGGGCCAACGCCAGGCTGCGAAAGACCCCCTGACCGTTGGCGTACATCAGCCCGAGATTGAACTGGGCTTCGGCGTCGCCCGCGTCCGCAGCCTCACGGTAGAGGTCCACCGCGCGCGAGAGGTCCGGTGTCACGCCGCGACCGAACTGATAGGCGTACGCGGCCAGCGTCTGCGCCTGCGTGTCACCCGCCTCCGCCGCCGCGAGAATTTCCCGCATGCCCGCTTCCGGGTCTGCGGGGACACCGACCCCCAACGAGAGGTTGCGGCCGTAGAAGGCCTGACCCGTCGTGCTGCCATTCTTTCCGGCGCGGCGGTACCACTCGGTCGAAGCCGCAGGGTCCGCGGCGACACCCTCCCCATTTTCCAGCGCGATGGCGAGGTCGAGCTGCGCGTCGGCATCGCCCGACTCCGCGGCACGGCGCAACCACACGAGTGACGCCTCGAGGTCCTCGGGCGAAGCGTCTCCCTCCCGCAGTGAGCGCGCGAGCCGATAGGCTCCGGCGGGAGACCCTTCCTCCGCAGCGCGGGTCCACCAGAGTCGCGCCTCGTCGACGCTGGGAGCGACCCCCACACCCCGTTGGTGGAGCTCGCCGACGAGGAGCAGCGCGTCGCTCGCCCCCGCGGTCACACCTTCTTGCGCCCAGACGAGCGCCTCCTGCTGGTCCTCTGGCTGATCGCTCGCCGCCAGACCCCGGGCCAGGTTCAACATCGCCTCCGCGTTCCCCGCTTCGGCGGCGCTCCGGAACAGCGCGAGCGCCGGGTCGGGGTCCCCCCAGGCCGCGTCTCCGCTCACGAGCAGCAGCCCCTGCGCGTTCTGCGCCTGCGCCAGGCCGGCCTCCGAAGCGAGCGAATACCACCGAAGCGCCTCGGTCGCGTCGACCGGCAGACCGATCCCCCGCTCGTGCGCCAGGCCAACGTAGTAGTACCCGGTGGGGTCCCCGGCGTCTGCCGCTGCGCGGGCCAGCTCGAGCCCCGCGACGGGGTCGGCGTCCGCGCCCGTCCCCTCCAGGAGGACACCCCCGTAGAGGGCGAGCGCGTGAGGATCCTGCTGGTCCGCGGCGGCCTGGAGCCAGTCCACGCTCGCGGCGACATCACGCGGGGTGCCCGTCCCGGTGCGGAGCAGCCGCGCGAGCTCGACCTGCGCCGGCGCATAGCCCTGCCGCGCGGCGCGCGATACCCAATCGAAGGCCTTCGTCGGGTCATGCTCGACGCCGTCCGCTCGCAGGTACAGCTCGGCCAACGCAAGCTGTGCTGCGGGGTCACCAGCCGACGCACCACGTTGCAGTTGCACCACATCGGACGGCGCCGACGTGCTGACGCAGCCCAAGGCAAACGCAGCGATCACGAGCCAAAGAATCGAGCGAGTCAAAAGTACCCTCAGATTTCGATCGAATCAGCCGGATCCTAGCTCGCTCAGCACGCCGGAGGGATCCGAAAGCGCCGAGAACCCGATCAAACCGGACAAAGCACCCCCATCCCTACCAAGCGATCAAGGTATGCTGCGGCGGATATCTTTGCTGGCTGCAAATGGGGAGTCCGATGTTCAAACTCATCTTCTCTTGCCTCGCGCTCGCGGCGGCGGCGACCGCCACCGCTGGAGAGACGGCGGCTGGTTGCGAGGCCCGGGAAGGCCAGCGCCCAGTTTGTTCGTTCCAGAACCCTGAAGATCTCGCGCCGCTCCCGGGTGGAGAAGCGTTGCTCGTCAGCGAATACGGGGCGATGGAAGGCGGGCGCAGCGGTGGGCTCGCGCTGTTCGACCTCACCCGCGACGAGCGCCATACGCTGTTCCGAGGAGGGGACGCCGAAGGCCCCGCGCGAGCGGGATGGGGCGACCCGAACTGCCCCTCGCCTCCGCCCTCGGACTTCAGTCCCCACGGGATCGACCTCGCCCGACGGGCCGATGGCGCGCTGATGCTCGCCGTCGTCCAGCACGGAACCCGTGAGTCGATCGAGCTCTTCGAGGTGCTGAAGCAGCCGGCGCAAGACGAGCCGAGCGCCCCCTCGCCCGCTTGGGCCGTCGAGTGGCGCGGCTGTGTCATTCCGCCAGAAGGCGCCTGGCTTAACGAGGTCCTCGTCCTCCGCGACGGGAGCTTGATGACCTCCCACATGATGCCCCGCGTCTCCGAAGAGGCGCTCTTCGAGGCTCGCGGCCCGGGCTGGGTCTGGCGGTGGACGCCCGAGGGCGGCTTCGAGCGGGTCGCGGGTGCGACCGCGCGGCTCGCGAACGGGATCGAGCTCTCGCCCGACGAAACGACGCTGTTCCTGAACTCCAGCATGGGCGACGGGCTCCAACGCATCGACCTCGCCAGCGGGGAAGTGACCGGGCGCGCCACGTTGGGCTCCCTCGACAACTCCACCTGGGCGCCCGACGGGAAGCTGCTCGTCGCCCTGCTCCTTGCGAAGGATGAGGAGAGCTTCGCCGTCTGCAGCGCGCTGAAGAGCGGCCCTTGCCCGATCCCGTTCCAGATCGTCGCCGTCGACCCGGAGACGATGGAGACGGCCGTCCGCTTCGACAGCCGCGGCTCCCCGATGGGCGCAGGGACCGTCGGGCTCCAAGTCGGCGACGAGCTCTTCATCGGCTCCTTCGCCGGTGACCGGATCTTGCGAGTGGACCTCGACGCTGTGGCGACCGCCCCATGACAGAACACAGCGAGGGCGAGCCCAGCCCTGCGGGCCTCCCGAAGCGCGCCCGCTACACGCTAGGCCTGTTGACCCTGATCTATGTGGTCAACCACATCGACCGCCAGTTGATGTACATCCTGGTCGAACCCGTGCGCATGGACCTCGGCCTCGATGACGGGCAGATGGGCTGGATCGTCGGCGGCGGCTTCGCGCTCTTCTACGCGTCGATGGGCATCCCGATCGGCCGCGTCGCAGACTCCACGAACCGGCGGAACCTCATCGCGTTCGCGCTCGGGATCTGGAGCTTCTTTACCGCCGTCTCCGGGCTCGCGCGCGGCTTCTTCAGCCTGTTTGCCGCACGCGTGGGTGTCGGCGTCGGCGAGGCCGGCTGCACCCCCCCCGCCCATTCCATGATCTCGGACCTCTTTCCGCCCGAACGCCGTGGCGCGGCGCTCTCGACCTACTCGCTCGGGATCCCGATCGGCACGCTGTTCGGCCTCGCCTTCGGGGGCTACCTGGCGGATGAGGTCGGCTGGCGAAACGCCTTCCTGTTGATGGGGATCCCGGGGATCGCCCTGGCGCTCGTCGTCCGCTTCACGCTGTCGGAGCCCACCCGGGGCGGCCAGGAGTCCGGGGTCGACACCAACCCCCAGCCGCTCCGCGAAGTCCTCCAGTTCATGTGGGGTTTGAAGTCGCTGCGTCACTCGTTGATCGGAAACTCCCTGCAGACGCTGCCGCTCGCAGCCTTTGGCAGCTTCAACGCCGCCTACCTCCAGCGCGTTCACGGTCTGTCGCTGACAGAGATCGGCCTCGCGCTCGGCTTGATCGCCGGCGCCGTCGGCGGGGTCGCTGTGCTCTCGAGCGGGCTCTTGACGGACGTCCTCGGGCGGCGCGACGAACGTTGGGTCTTCTGGCTCCCCATGGCTGGCGCCCTGATCTCGATCCCGTTCTCGCTCTTCAGCTACTGGACACCGGTCGCCTCGCTCGCGCTCGGCGGGATCGCGGTCGCCACGCTGTTCAATCACCTGTATTCCGCGCTCGGACACGTCCAACTGCAGTCGCTCGTGAAACCGCGAATGCGGTCCGTGATGTCCGCGGTCGCGCTGTTCGCGATGAACATCGTGGGGTTTGGCCTCGGACCCCTGGTCGTTGGCTACCTGAGCAACTTCTACGGAGGGGATGACTCCTTGCGCCTCGCGCTGATGAGCTGCGTGATCTTCATGCCCTGGGCGTGCGTTCACTACGCGCTCGCCGCCCGGACCTACCGCGAAGACCTCGGAGCCAAGAACCTCGAATGAATGAGCGCGCTCGCGGTCCGCTCGCACGCTGGAACGGCCCCTACCCGCTCCCCTACACGCTCTGGGTCCTGTTCCTGGCGCTGCTGGTCTCTGGCTTCAGCACGCTCGACCGTACGATCGTCTCGATCCTGATCGACGAGATCGGGGCCGAGTTCGAGCTCTCCGACGCCCAGCTCGGCCTGTTGCTCGGACCCTCGTTCGCGATCGTCTATGCGTTCCTGACGCTCCCGATGGCGCGGCTCGCCGACGTGTGGGTTCGCCGGTGGATCGTCGCGGGCTCGCTCTTCCTCTGGAGCATCTTCACGGCGGCAGGCTATTGGGTGACGACGTTCGGGCAGCTCTTCGCGACGCGCATGGGCGTTGGCGTCGGCGAGGCCGGCGGGACCGCGCCCAACATCTCTTTGCTCTCGGATTACTTGCCCCCCGCCTTCCGCGCGCGGGGGATCGCCGTGATCTCGGTCGGCGCGACGCTCGGGATGGGCGCCGGGATGCTGATCGGCGGGCAGGTCGCCGAGGCCTCCGGGTGGCGGGCCGCGTTACTGGCCGCAGGCCTCCCGGGGATGGCCCTCGCTCTGCTCTACAGCCTCACGGTTCGGGAGCCGGCTCGTGGCGCGAGCGAGCCCGGGTTAGCAGCCGCT
>Ga0163180_10001513_pt1 | contig 13209 bp, 6 predicted proteins | sample AtlANTMetagenome_2_FD_109647 | JGI IMG/M metagenome (GOLD analysis project Ga0163180, IMG submission 109647) | Marine eukaryotic phytoplankton communities from the Atlantic Ocean - Atlantic ANT 4 Metagenome | ecosystem: Environmental > Aquatic > Marine > Oceanic | place: North Atlantic Ocean...
CGGATCCCGCAACGGGTTTGTCGATGAAGAGAGGCTTTCCGGCTGCGATGACAGGCCGGGCCTGGGCGAGGTGGGGGCGGCCGTCGAGGCTGGTGAGAAGAACGGCGTCTACGTCGTGGCACATCGTTGCGATGTCGTTGTAGATCTTCACGCCGTATTTCTCAGTAAGGGTCTTGGTATAACCGGGGACGCGACTGATGCTGGAAGGGATATCCGGGCTGCCGCCCTTGAATGCGGCGATCACGGTCGCCCCGGGAACATGATTGGGGTTATCCTGATCGTTGAAACGCGAGGTAAATGCGATTACGTGGGAGGTATCGAGTCCGATCAGCCCGAGGCGGAGGTTTTTGACGGGTTCCTCGGCGAGAGCAGAAAGCGAGGAAAGAGAAATAACCAGAAGTGCGGGCAGGAATCTCATTGGAAGAGGCTAGGCTACGGAGAGCCCGGTGGGGAAGCGGGAATCGTGCTGTTTCGGCTTCTGGGCTGGAAGGTGTTGCGGGACCGTCACTCCACCGTTGGCATGCTGTGGTGATCCGCTAGGGTGGCTCGCTATGAGGAGGGTGTTCTTGTCTCTCGTTCCGCTTGTGCTCGTGGCCAGTGCCCTTGCGGAAGAGTGGGAGGATGCTGTTGTTCCCATGACTTGGAACGATTCCGCCGAGAACTGGTTCCGTTGCTGGGTCAAGGTGCCAGATCATTGGACCGTGATGACGGGGCGCTCCCTCTGGCGGGAATCGGTGACCTTTACGGTGAAAGAGGAGGCGGATGTACACGAAGTATATGTCAACGGGCAGCGCATTGGAGGCACGGGGACCTTTCCGCCCCGGTTCGGGAAGGCCACCGGGGAGAGGATCACCCGCTATAAAATTCCTCCCGGCTTGCTGCCGAAGGGTCAATGGAACGAGGTGGTGGTGCGTGTTTTCAATGAGGGCCCGCACGGGGGGTTCAGGGGCGGAGCACCTTCAATTCAGGGCTACTTCCTTGAGTGTATTCTCGAGGGTGAATGGGAGAGTTGGAGGGGAGGACGTGCTCCACTGGGCAAGGCCCTTGTGAAGAAGCCTGCCCGGGCAGCTTACGAGACATTCGTGGAAGCGAGCCGTATCCTGGGTGAGGCGAAGGAGTTGGTGCCCGGGCCCCGTAAGACACCGGCTGAGAGCCTCGCCCTGTTAAGCACGGATGCGGACCTGGTGGTTGAGGAACTGCTCGCCGAGCCGCTGGTTGCACAACCCACTCACCTGAGTTTTGACGACCGGGGCAGGCTCTGGATATCCCATTTCCGGCAGTATCCCTATCCTGCGGGCCTGAAGCAGATCAGCCGCGACAAGTATTATCGTGCCAAGTATGACCAGGAGCCCAAGGCGCCGCCGGGTCATTATCCCGGTCGCTCGAAAATCACGGTCCACGAGGATAGCAACCAGGATGGACGCTTCGACAGGCACACCGTCTTCCTGGATGGCCTCGACCTGGCGAATGCAGCCTTACCGGATCACGATGGAGTATGGGTGATGCATACCCCGTATCTTTTGTTCTATCCGGACCGCGATCGTGACGACAAGCCGGATGGAGACCCGGAAATACACCTTGCGGGTTTCGGCTTTGAGGATACCCACTCGATTGCAAATGGCCTGGCATGGGGTCCTGATGGCTGGATCTACGGGGGGCAGGGGAGCACGGTGGCTTCCCGGATCTGGAGTCCGCGCAAGGATCCTGCCAGAAGGAGCGCGGTCTATTTCGAAGGCTGCATGACCTGGCGCTATCATCCGCACCGGGAGAAGTTCGAGGTCTTCGCGGAGGGAGGAGGTAATGTCTTCGGCCTCGACTTTGATTCTGACGGGCGTCTCTTTTCCGGGCATAATGGAGGTAATACGCGGGGCTGGCACTATCTGCAGTCCGGCTACTTCCTCAAGCAGGGGCGCACGCCCAACAAGTTCGGGCCGGTGGCCAATCCCTTTGCGTTTGGGGACCTGCCTGAAATGCGAAGCACGAATCCCATCCCGCGTTTCAGTCATGCTACCATCCTGTGTGAGGGGAGCGCGATGCCGGGGCGCATGCAGGGGCGTTTTCTCAGTGCTGATCCTCTGCACCATCATCTGGTCCTCTCCGAGCGCAGGCAACGCGGTTCGACCTTTGAAACCACGGACCTGGGAAAGCCACTCGAGAGTTCGGACGAAGCCTTCCGCCCGGTTTATCTCTGCAATGCTCCCGATGGTTCGGTTTACGTGGCGGACTTCTACGACTTCTACATCGCACATGGACAGCACTACCAGAGTCAGATCGATCCCACGACCGGTCGCATCTACCGGTTGCGCGGTAGAAGCCAGAAGCTGGAACGGGACATCAACCTTGCAGGTAAGTCGAGTGAAGAGCTGGTCGCTCTCCTGAAGCATCCGAACAAGTGGCACCGCCAGATGGCGGTGCGCCTGCTTGGGAGGCGGGTGCGTGATGGGGAGAATCACGCAAGCTTGAGTCGGTGGGTAAGCGATCAGGAGGGCCAGGAGGTGCTTGGCGGGATCTGGGCTCTCTTCCAGAGCGGCGGATGGTCCAAGGAATTCGGGGAGGCATTGCTGACGCATTCCTATGCTCCAGTCCGGGCGTGGGCTGTGCGACTTCTGGGTGATCACGGGGCAACGGAATCCCTGACGGAGTTGCGGGAGCTGGCGAAGCGGGAGGAAAACCTCGAAGTGTGGAACCAGTTGGCCTCGACCTTGATGAAGCAGGAGTCGTCCCGGGGCATGCCGGTGATCGGAGAACTTCTCAAGCGCAGTGGTGATCTTGAAGACCCCTGTGTTCCGCTTATGCTGTGGTGGGCGCTGGAAAAGCACGCGCTGGAAGGTGAGGACTCGATGATCACCTTGTTCCGTGATCTCGAGATCCGAAAACAGCCGATGGTGCGGCGGGAGATTCTTCCGCGTGTGATGAGGCGCTATGCTGCCAGTGGCCGGGAGAGTGGACTTCTCATGTGTGCTCGGCTGCTGAAGTTGTGTGAAGGAGAAGAAGAGCGCAAGGCCCTGATGCTCGGTTTCGAGCAGGCTTTCACAGGGGGTGTTGTTCCTGTCCTGCCGCCTGAGCTGTCGGAGGCCCTTGCTGTGGGTGGAGAACTTTCGCTGGTGTTGCGGCTGCGGCGAGGGGAGGAGGGGGCGGCCGCAGAGGCGGGGAAACTCATACGCGACCCCCGGGCGGAGCGGGAGCAACGGTTGCGCTTGATCCGGACGCTTGGTGAGCTGGGCAGGGAGGGCAGCGAGGGCATCCTGCTCGGGGTGGTTAAGGGAGAGAGTGACGTCATGCTCCGGCGAGCCGCCCTGACCAGCCTGCAGGCGTTTTCAAGTCCTCGAATCGGGAAAGAGATTCTGAAACAGTGGGACTCCCTGGCTGGCGATCTACGCTCGCGAGGGGAAGCCCTTCTGGCCGGGCGGAGATCCTTCAGCGAGCAGTGGTTGGAGGCCATTGAGGCGGGGCACGTGAAGGCAGAGAAAACATCGCTGGAGGCGGTTGCGCTTCTACGGAGTCACGAGGGCGAACGGATAACTGCCCTGGTCAGTAAGCACTTTGGAGAGGGAGCGGCGCCTCTGCGCAGTCCACGCGAAGAGATGGCACGCATACGTGAGGTAGTGGAGGGGGCAGTGGGCAGCCCTTACCGGGGGCGGCCGATCTTCAAGCAACGTTGTGCGTCATGCCACGTTCTCTTTCACGAGGGAGGAAAGCTCGGTCCGGACCTGACAAACTACCAGCGTGACGACCTGGAAACAATGCTCATGAGCATTGTTGATCCCGGCGCTACGATCCGGGAGGGATTTGAGGGAGTGCAGGTCAGCACCACCGACCAGCGGTTGCTCGTCGGGTTCGTGGTCGACAACGGACCACGCACGATGACCTTGCGAGGATTCGATGGTAGCGAGATGGCTCTTTCCCAGAAGCTCGTGGAGGAGAGCAGGCCGCTGGGACGCAGTCTCATGCCGGAGGGTATCCTTGATGGTTTGAGCGACCAGGAGCTGCGGGATCTTTTCGCCTATCTACGGAGCGCCCAGCCGTTCCTGAAGGATTGAGAGATCTAAGCCAGTGAGTTGGTGCCGGAAGGACCGCATTAGGAGATTGCAAGGATCGGTTCCCCGGCAAGACTGGAGCTCATGCATCCTTTTATCCGCACCCTGCCGCCAGTCTGTCTCGTCCTGTCGCTCCTGCTTCCGGAAGTTGCAGCCAAGCCGACGTTTGAGAAAAACGGGGAGGTCACGATTCCGAGAGCGGATTTCAAGATCGAAGAAGGCAAGGTCTCTGCCAGTTTTCGCGCTACGCGGTGGGGAATGTATGACCTCATTTGTGAAGGCACTCCTGATAGCTACCCAAAGGTTACGCTCAACGGACAGGGCCCGATTGAGGGGCTGCCCGCCAAGCCCGGTTCTCAATCGACTAAGGCTGAGGCGGGTCACCTTGGAAGATTCTACATAAAGAAGGCTGGGCCCTGTGTTATTCAATTGAATGAAGCCCCCAAGGGGGTAGTGGCTCTGAGGCTGGTTCCGGCCCCCGAGGGCAGTCATGTGGTGCAGGAGGAGGGTAAAGCCATTGAGTTGGATGCGAGGGACTGCCGGATCTCAGGAGTGATGTTGCGTTATGAGCCAAATCCGAAGAAGCTCTGCATCGGATTCTGGGGGAATCCGAATGATTATCCGGTCTGGAACTATACGGTGGCGACCGCGGGAAAGTATGAGGTCATCCTGACCCAGGGTTGCGGACGGGGAGCAGGGGGAAGCAGGGCAGTTCTTGAAACGGCGGGAGCCTCCCTGGAGTTCACGGTCAAGGATACCGGTGGATATCAGAACTGGATTGATGTTTCCCTTGGCGAGGTGACTATCGACAAGAACGGCCCCCAGGAACTAACCGTAAAGGTTCTCAAGAAGGCTCGGGGAATCATGGATATCAGGCGCATCGTCCTGAAACCGGTGAAGTGACGTCGGGTAGCCGTGGCTCCGCCTCTTCACGCCATGATCTCCCGGACGACCTTGCCGAAGACATCGGTAAGGCGGTAGTCGCGGCCGGAGTGGTGGAAAGTCAGTCGCTTGTGGTCCATTCCCATGAGGTGAAGAATGGTGGCGTGCAGGTCGTGGATGGAAACCTTGTCCTGCACGGCATAGTAGCCGTAATCGTCCGTGGTGCCGTGGTGGTAGCCCTGCCTTGTCCCCCCGCCGCACATCCACATGGTGAAGCCATGAGGGTTGTGGTCGCGGCCATCATCACTGCGGCCCATCTGGCCATCGAAGATTTCACGGCTGGGAGTTCGTCCAAATTCGCTTCCGCAGAGAACGAGGGTGTCCTCCAGCATGCCCCGGGCTTCAAGGTCATGGAGAAGGGCTGCAATGGGTTGGTCGACGGCATTGGCATTGCCGTGATGCCCTTTTTCAAGACCAGCGTGCTGGTCCCAGAGATTACCGTAGCGTGAGGTGGAATGGGTGGCGGTCACGAACCGCACCCCGGCCTCCGAGAAGCGTCTGGCCAGCAGGAGGGTGCGTCCGAATTCATCAGTATGGTTCGCGCCAATCCCGTAGAGATCACGGGTTGCCTGTGATTCTCTCTCCAGTTCCATGATTTCCGGGGCCACGCTCTGCATGCGGAAGGCCAGTTCGCGATTGCGTAATTCGGCGACGACGGGATCTTGTTCCCCGTTGACAGACCGGATGAAGTCCAGGTGCTCACGCTGATCACCGAACCCAGCGGTGAGATTGTCCCATCTCAGTCCCTCGCCTCTCCCGGAGGGTTTCAGGATAGGAGCCCCTGCGAAGGATGAGGGAAGGAAACCAGTGGGGAAGGTCCTGCCTTCCTTGGGGGTGAGGTCCACATAGCCGGGCAGGTTGCCGTTGTCGGAGCCCAGACCATAAAGAAGCCAGTTGCCCAGTGCGGGGCGGACCTCGCGCGGGACACCCGTATTGAGCATCGACATGGCGGTGATGTGATCCTCGTTCTCATGGTGCAGCGAGTGAAGGAAGCAGAGTTTGTCGATCCAACCTGCGTTGACCTTGGGGAAAAGATCACTCGCCCACCATCCGCTTTCTCCCCATTGCTTCCACTGAAAGGGCGAGCCTATGATATGTCCCCGTTGCGCGAAGGTGAATTTCGGGGACTTGATCGAGGTGGGGAGGGGTTTGCCATGTTCCTTCTGCAAACGGGGTTTGTAGTCGTAGGAATCGACCTGGGAGAGCCCGCCGTCGAGCAGGATGAAGATCATGCGCTTTGCCCGGGCTGGGAAGTGAGGCTCGAGTGTTCCGGAGCCAGAAAACGTGCCGTTGTCTGCAGCGCCCCTGCAGGACTGGCGGGTGAGGAGATCAGAGAGGGCTAGTCCGCTGAGTCCCATGAATCCCCGCCGGGACGATGACAGGGGGAAGCCTCTCCCGGTCTTCGGGGTGGCTCGGGTTTCGGAAGCAGGGCTACCTGCCTTCTCCTGGTCGTGCTTTTTCATTCGAGGTAACTGAAGCTGTCGGAGGAAAACAGGCCAAGACAGACCCGGGCCCACGACCCGGTCTCTCCGAGGTCCTGAACGATGCGGCAGTGATCGAGGTAAGTGAAGGTCTGCTCCATGAGTTCCGGTCCGGGAGGGCGCCCGAGAATCATCCGGAAAGCAATTATGACACGCTGTTCGTCGTTGAGGTCGGGAAGGGAGAGAAGGTGCTCGGCGAGCTTGCTTGCATAGTAACGGGGAAGTTTGTTGTTTAACCAGAAGAGGGACTGGGCCGTGTTAATCGAATGATCGCGCTGGTGAACCGGGACCCCGGAGGGGTCATAACCGAAGAGGTGGAGCATTTTACGGATCTCAATGCCCATGCCCAGCGGGGAACGTCCCGAGGTGAGGATATACATTGCCCGGTCCTTCGACCTGTTGTTGTCGAGTGGTTGTCTACTTGGCTGACGGGGAACCTTGCCCGCAAGGCTCAGCATTGAGTCGTAGAGCGCTTCAGCCTCGAGTCGCCGGCGGGGGTAGCGCCAGAGGAGTTTGTTTTCGGGATCAAGGGATGCCTTGGCGGGAGCCTGTTTGCTGCTCTGCCGGTAGGTTGATGAAGTGACGACCAGGCGGTGGAGAGCCTTGAGTGACCACTTCTTCTCAATGAGCCTGTGAGCGAGAAAGTCTAGGAGACGTTGATTGGTGGGAGGTGCTCCCTGAATCCCAAAATCCCCCGGGGTAGCAACGATCCCGTTCCCGAAGTGTCCCTGCCAGAGACGGTTGGCGATTACCCGGGCAGTAAGCGGGTTTTTCGGATCAGTGATCCACTGGGCGAGTTGGAGACGTCCACTCATGCGCTTCGGAATAATCGGACTATCCAGCAGGTCTCGAGCGAGGGAGGGAACTGCGCGAGGGACCGGTTTTTTCTCCACGTTATAGACGTCTCCACTGAGGTGGACCGGTTCGTCCCGTGGCAGGGTGACGTCGGTTACCGCAAGCATGCGGGGCAGCGGAGGATACAGAGTGCGAACCTTATCTATTTCGGCATCGATTCGCGGAAGGGTTGGCGGGACGAGGAAGCGTTCGAGATCCGCGATGTCCGGTGGCCAGGACCGGGGGACGAATTGGAGTTCTGAGAGGATCGACTTATCAAGGCCCCGTTCCCTGGCAGCATCATCGAGCCATTTTCCCCGCTGGGGGGGAGTGCGAACAAAGCGCAGTTTGTCGATACGTGGCAGGTAGGAATGGTCCTGCGCCCAGAGGCGGACATCATTCTGCCCCTTTCGGAAGAGGTAGTGACCTAGGCTGACCCAGCGGAAGTGTTCAGCCTGCCAGCCTCCGGTGGCTGGGAGGGGAAGATTCTCAATCACGGATTTTCCGTCGAGTTTCAGTTCCACCTGATAGGATTCCGGAGCTGCGCAGCGAATGAGAAGGGTATATGTTCCAGCTTCAGGGAGTTCGGGTCGCCATCCGACCCACTGCAGGCGCTCCCGTTGTGTTTCCACCACCATGCCGCCAGCCAGTTCGATCCGGCGCACGTTGTTCTGGCCCTGGTAATCCTCGGCTTCAATCTGGACGGCCGGCATGGCAGGCAGAGCCTCAAGGGCCTTGCGATAGGCGGTTCCGCGGCCTCGAACCTCTTGTCTGATAAAGTCCTCGCGAGCATTCAGCAGGGCCTTCCAGCGATCCTCCCGGAGATTGGCGATGGTCCCGTTGATCCTCTCCTTTGCACGAATTTGCTCTGCTGAAGCTTCGGGTTGCGTCAACCGGTAACGACCGTCCCGCCAGTTCTCGCTGTTTTTCTTCAGGATCCGGGTGCTGCCGAAGATGCCGGCGAGGGCGTAGTAGTCCCGGGTGGGGACCGGATCAAAGAAGTGGTCGTGGCAGCGTGCGCAACCGAAGTTGAGTCCAAGAAAGGCCTGGGTGGTGGTGGAGATCTGTTCATCGATGATATCCATCTGCAGGGAATTGGGATCGGCACAGTCTGCAAACCATGGTCCGATCGAGAGGAAGCCGGGAGCTGAGAGCAGGTCTGAATAGTCCCCGGATTCTCCGGTGGAGTCTTGTGCAAGGAGATCACCAGCGAGTTGCTCAACTACGAACTGGTTGAAGGGTTTGTCAGCGTTGAAGGCCCGGACCACGTAGTCACGGTAGGGCTCAGCCATGTCGATGCGGTCCACGGCTGCTACCTTCGTCTTGCCTTGCACGTAGCGTGCGACGTCAAGCCAGTGGCGCCCCCAGCGCTCGCCATAGTGAGGGGAACCAAGGAGGCGGTCCACCAGCTCAAGATAAGACTGGCTCAGGCCCCTCTGGTCTACGGCAGCCTCAAACTGCTGCAGTTCCTCCAGGGTGGGGGGCAGGCCGGTGAGATCAAGGGTAAGGCGGCGGATCAGGGTGAGGGCATCGGCCCGGGGGTTGGGTTGCAACCCTGCTTCCTCAAGGGCCTTGATGGTAAAGAGGTCGATCTCGTTGGTTGACCATTCATCACCTGTGGCGGAAGGAAGGGTGGGTTTCTGCAGCGGCTGGAAAGCCCAGTGAGGTTCCTGCTCACTACGGAGGGTCCCACCCGCATGGAAGAGAAGGAGGAGAAGTGGAAGGAAAGGGCGCAACTTCATGGAGCAGGACCAGGAGGGATTCTACAGCCTGAGCAGTTGATTGTCGTCACTTGAATATATTTCCGCAAACCACGGAAATTCGTTTCCTGAGCCCTGAGAAATCGAGCAAATGATCATTCAATGTGGTGATATGTCATGGGAAAACGGACTAAAAATAAGCTTATCATGGTAAATTTCGAATAGATTGTAGCGAATGGCCGCCAGAGGATTGGAGGGGTTACTCGCGCGGTTGTTGCCAGTGGCGGTCTGTTCGGGTATGCTCTCCGCCCCTCGATTGTTCACCGATCCTGATTATGTCGCACACCATGCTTCCACAGATTGCCCCCTGCTTCGTGAGTCACAACATGGCTCTTGGGGGGGCCCAAACCGCGGTTCTGCGTTATATTGAAACGTTGCCCGACTGGGTGCGGGACCGGACCACCCTTTATTGCCAGTCCGATGATACTCCCCTGTTGGACAGAGCTGTTGAAAACGGATTTGCCTGTGGCGAGATCACCCGGGTGGCTCCCAATGACCCAAGCGCATGGTTTTTGAGTTATGGAAATCTTGAGGGACTGCCGGAGCGCCCGACGTCTCTGGTGCTGCACTCCTGGGACGAAGCTGGTTGGCGGTATTTCAGTAAGGCCTATGCAGGTTATCGTGGAATGACGGTGGCTGGCGTTTCGCAGAAGGTAATGAACCGCTATGCGGAGTGGATTCGTGATAATGATCATGTTGATGGCGGCATTCTTCCTCCTCCCGTTACCGAGTTCTGCATGGCCAAGGGTGATTATGATCCACATGGGAGAATCGTGGTAGGTTGGATGGGCCGGCCTCTTGAGGACAAGGGGTTGATGACTCTGCCCTATCTTCTGGCGGAAAATCCCCGTATTGTTGTGAGGGCCTGGACCGGAGCGGAAACCGCGGGACTGGACTATACCCTGCGCGTGCAGGGAGAGGCCATGGAGGCTGTCATGAAACTGGCGCGTAAGCTGGGGGTGGAGGACCGTCTCGATCTTCGACCTCTGGATTTCAATGCCCTGAGTTATCGTCATCGGCTTGAAGGGTGTCATGTCCTGCTGGGTAACAGCAGAAAGGAGGGATTCCTGCTCACCGCAGCCGAGGCCCTGAGTTGCGGGATCCCTGTAGTTGTCACGAAAACCTGTGGGATCGCTGATTTCATCAAGAATGGACAGAATGGCTATCTCATCGACTGGAACGATAGCCCCAGACGCCTGGCCAAGGTCGCGCATCGGGCGATTCTCAAGGCGGCCAAGCTTGACGCCGTTAAATGCCTGGCATCCGTGGATCAGTTGTCGCTGGGTTCCGGCTATGCTGGGGCATATCGACCGGTTCTCGCGGGATTGACCCATACGGGCCTGCAGCATGCGGATTCACGGGTGACCGTTGGAGTGAGAATTCATGAAGGGGCGGACGTTTCCTACCTGGATGACGCCATCAACAGCGTCGCGACCCAGACCTATCGCAGGTTCAGAACAGTACTTCTGGTTGATGGTTCGTGGTCTTTTGGCGAGAAGTTGGCGGAGCGCTATGACCTTCCCCTGATCTGTACCGGCCTTGAGGCGGATATCGAGCACTGCAGTTGGTTGCATCGTGAGGCTCTGAAGCAGTGTGATACCGAGTTCTACAAGCCGCTCGACTACGATGACCAGATGTTGCCCAACTACCTTGAGCGGGCAGTGCGGACCCTGGAGCAGAAGAGCGTGGACGTCTATGGGTGCCTGCTCAATACCATGGAGGAAGGAGAGATCACTCCCCGACTGCACTGGCCCAACAAGCCGTTGGATACGATGTTTACCGGAAACTCGGACGATAACATGCTTCCGCATTCATCAGTGACAATGCGGACAGGGATTGCGTTGAAGGCGGGCAATTACCAGGAGCGAGCAATTGGTCTTGGAGCTGATGATTACCATCTCTGGTACCGCATCTTCCAGGCAGGTGGTGAGTTCTTCCGCGATGATGAGGTGCGTAACGTGGTTTACCGTGTCCACGACAGGAATTCGCTGGTTGTCCGCAGGGAGCGTTTCGGGCACTCCAACAAGAGGAAGCAGCTTCTGGCAGGCGCGGCAGCGGCGGGTATCGCCGCCATGCCGCTGGCAGCTCAGGTGGAGGATCAGGGCGACCGGGAAGTTCCGGCGGCAGTTTCCCCCAGTGTGGACCGGGTCGACCCTCCTCATTCCTAGGAACGGCTGCGTTATCGGAATGCGCTGCAGGGTGCCCCGACCAGGGAATGTGGCCAAAACCGATCTCCTGACCAGATGAAATCCTGGGATCTCACGACCCTCGGGTCGACAATGCTGAGCCTCACCACCGATCCCGGGGTGCCTCTCCTATCCAGTGAAGGAGTGCGTCTCGATATTGCGGGAGCGGAGTCCAACTGCGCTATTGCCCTGGCCCGTCTGGGAAGGCGGGTGGCGTGGCATTCCAAGGTGGCGCGAACACCGCTCGGGGAGCGGGTCGTTTCGGGTATCCGGGCTCATGGGGTGGATGTCTCGTCTGTCGTCTGGAGCGAGCGTGGACGTAATGAGCAGATGTGGGTGGAAGCTGGTCGAGGTGAGAACCGGACAGTTGTCAGTTACGACCGTTCGGGGTCGGCAGTGGAGACCTTCAAGATCCCCGAGGTGGACCTGGATGGGCTGAAGGACAGCAGGTTCTTTCATGCCACCGGTATCACCCCGGCTCTCTCGGAAGATTGTCGTAACACCGTCCTGGATGCGGTGCAGCTGGCGCGAAAGGCGGGGGTGAGGGTCTCCTTTGACATCAATTACCGGGCCAAGCTCTGGGGTCCTCTGCGGGCACGTGAGGTTCTTTCAACGATTATCAGTGGAATTGACGTGTTGTTTGTCGGGGAGGACGATCTCGGGACGGTCTGGGAGCGCAGGGGTGATCCTGAGCACGAGTTACGCAGTCTGCAGGAGGAGTTCGGGATAGCAAACGTGGTCATGACCCGGGGTTCGTCTGGAGCGAGCGGCCTGTTTGGGGACCAGTTGGATGCCCATGAGGCTTTTCGTGGAGAAGTAGTCAGTCCGATCGGGGCGGGTGATGCCTTTGCGGCAGGGGTTCTCCACTCACTCATGCAGGATGAAGAGTTACTTGCCCTGAAAAGAGGCTGCGCCATGGCGGCCCTGGCGCGGGAATCGAGAAGTGACTACGTGGTGGGAGGAGAGCAGGCGCTGGAGGCAAGGATGGGAGAAGAGGGACATACGGGTCTTTCGAGGTAAGGGCCGGGGAGTAAATGCTTCACCTCTTGGTTTTGGGAGGCGGACCCTGCCGTATCATCCTGGACTGCTGTGCAGGGATGAGGGGTTCCGATTTTTCAACAGCTTGACCTGGGGCCATGAAAGTTGTCCGATGCTTTCCATGAGGACTAATCTTTCCCGTCGCCGATTCCTGGGAACATCAGCAGCATTTGCCGGCCCCCTCATCATGCCCAGTGGTTCGCTGTACGGACGCAAGATTTCTCCAAATGAGAAACTAAACATTGGGGTCATTGGTGCGGGAGGAAAGGGAACGGCGGATAGTGAGGGAGTCATGAGTGAGAACATCGTGGCGCTATGCGATGTCGATGAGCGGACGTTGAGAGCTCGGAAGGGAAGGTTCCCCAAGGCGCAGACCTTCAGTGACTACCGGGTGATGCTGGAGAAGATCGGTGATAAGCTTGATGCGGTCACGGTGAGTACTCCCGATCATCATCATTTTCCCGCCAGCATGCTGGCGATGGAGCTCGGGTTGCATGTCTACGTCCAGAAACCCCTGGCACACACGGTCTGGCAGGCTCGCGAGATGCTGAAACTTTCCCGGAAAAAGAAGGTAATTACCCAGATGGGAAACCAGGGGCACGCCTACAGTAGCACGCGTAAGCTGGTGGAGGTGGTTCGGTCTGGAATAATTGGAGAGGTAAAGGAAGCACATGTATGGACGGATCGCCCGATCTGGCCGCAGGGAATGGATCGCCCCGAGGGCTTCAAGCCCGTCCCGGAATACCTGGACTGGGATCTCTGGTTGGGGCCCGCCCCGGAGCGCCCCTACCATGATGGATATCATCCATTCAAGTGGAGGGGCTTCTGGGACTTTGGTACCGGGGCCCTTGGAGACATGGGTTGCCACAACATGGACGCGGCCTTCTGGGCTCTCGATCTGGGGGCTCCGACAAGTGTTCGGGCTGATGTC